>Ga0224496_10001232_pt1 | contig 16193 bp, 12 predicted proteins | sample SF_Jul11_sed_USG_2_FD_168127 | JGI IMG/M metagenome (GOLD analysis project Ga0224496, IMG submission 168127) | Sediment microbial communities from San Francisco Bay, California, United States - SF_Jul11_sed_USGS_8_1 | ecosystem: Environmental > Aquatic > Marine > Sediment | place: USA...
TAAATAGAGACTACTTTCTCTTGCCACAGTATTATTTGTAAATTTTACTTCAATGTTATTTTTACCTTTTTTAATAGGGAATATTACTCTGCCTTTATAATTTTCATCTTGATAATTAATTGGGACCACTTCCCCATTTACCTTTACTTCCCACCCTGGAAAATAAGCTGTTTTTTGTAAGATTTCTGCTTCTTCAATTGAATCAATTTGATATGACATTTTAGAACCAGTCCAAACAAGACTACTAGGTGTCGCCTCTATTATTTGTTGATTATTGTTTCTTAAATAAAGATTTTTATCTAAAGCAATATTAAAACCTTCATCAAACCAAATAGGCTTTAGTTCATTATCAGAGGTAGAAGTACTTGGATGTTGTTTCCAATCATGGTCAGTGTTACTGATGTAACTTAGCGGTTTTGCATAATTGACTAGATTAAATATAGCTATCAGAAAAATCAAAAAGTACATAAATAATTTAATTTTATTACTAAGAAATTTATTTAGGAGTTGGGAGTTGAGTAGCATTATGCTACTTAATACACTTACCCATAAGAGCCTCCAAGGGTATTGAATATATGGAAGTACTTTACTTACCTTCCATATAGAAGTTGATGATGGCATCATTAAGAACAAACTGATCAAGAAAACACTAAACCAATAAATTTCAAATTTTAATTCCCCCATTTTTCTCTTTTTAAGTATTAACCAAAGAGATATCAAGATAATTAAGATAATTGAAAAGCCAAAAGTAGTTGGTAAGACATCATTTGCTTTTGTGATATCAGCTCCACCATATCCCCACTTAGAGAAAATTAGTGAAGAAAAGCTGGGAAATCTATTGACAAAATTATTTGTAATATCATGGGTTGATATTACAGTGTATTTTTTTTCAAGTAGCATTGGAAGCCAACTAAAGGAAGTTATTAAAAGAGAAGTTATCCCTGATAGATAAAACGAGAAAGGGAATTTTCTAATCCCTATTAGTATCCAATATCCTAAAATAATAGGAGTGATGATAAGTAAAGATAAAGGATGAGACAAGATTAAACAAGATAATATTAAAACAGAAATGATTTTGTACCACCACTTGTCTGAGTTTTGCCTGATATTTATTAACCAAAGTAACCAGGGAATTAAACTAATGAAAGTAATCTCTCCTATTGAGCCTCTGACAAAGTAATTAAGTAATATATATGGGGCAGATAAATATACGCAAGTAGAACTAATAGCTAACAAATATTTTTTATTTATTTGAAAAGAGAGCATAAATGTCCCAAATGATCCAAGCAATAAAGTACTGATTAAGAGTAGGTTTATGCTCTGCTCTATTCCAAAGCCAATGATATAAAAAATAGTGCTAATGACATATGGGGTATGGTATGAAAATAGAAAGACTGGATATCCAAATCCATAGTATAAATTGGGTCCCCAGTAGGGTGGAAATTGGTCTTGTTTGAGTGATAGGTAATAGTTAGCAACTCTAATACCATGTAGCTCTAAATCATCTGTTCTAGCAAGTTTACTGTTAATTAGAGTTCTCCCAGCAAAAAGTGTTATTAATAAAATAACAATAAGAGATAGTAACAATTTCTTATTTTTTCTTGAAAACTGGATGAGCCTATTCATTACTTAAGTATTTTTTAAGAAACTTCAATACTTGCTGGGTATGTTCCTTGGGTTTAACTGTTTTGTATATTTTAATTACTTTCCCCTTGGGATCTAGTATAAAGGTTGATCTTTTTATACCAAGAAAAGTTTTTCCAAACATCTTTTTTTCACCAAAAGCTCCAAATGCAGTCATTAATTCTCCTGATTGATCAGACCATAACTCAAAGTTTAAGTTGTATTTTTTTGAAAACTTTTGATGAGACTCGGGGCTATCTTTACTTATTCCAATAATTTTTGCACCTAGATTTTCAATTTCTTCATTTGCATCTCTAAAACTACAAGCTTCAGTTGTACAACCAGGAGTGTTGTCTTTTGGGTAAAAGTATAAAACTACATATTGGCCAAGTGTATCTTTTAAAGAGATCTCTTCTCCATTTGAATCTTTAACAATTATATTAAGTGGCGCAAGGTTATTTATTGTCATAAAAAATTAAAGCTTTAATTCCCAAAAGAATTGTTGAAGCCATTTGGTCATATTATTATTTTTTTGATAAAGGTTGTTAATTTCATTTTTATCTTTATTAAGGTTATATATCTCTTGGTTATTATTTATAAGGTTAAAAATTACTTTATTATTATTTTTATCAATTCCACCTCTAAGTTTGGTAATATGCCTATAATCTGAGTAAAAAAGAACTTCTCTTTTGTTATTCATATTTTTGATAGAAGGTACAAGTGAAATCCCATCAATTTTTTTATTCTTATCAATTGGAATTTGTACAAGATCTAATATTGAAGGTAGTAGGTCTACTCCTGATGTTTTTGTTTCTATTGTTAATTGGTCACTTTGCTCAGGAAGTTGAATAATAAGTGGTGTTTTTACTACTTCTTGGTAGAAAGTTAGACCATGATCAATCCCTCCATGTTCAAACCATTCTTCTCCATGGTCAGAAGTGATAATAAAAATAGTCGGGTTTTTAAAATTTAATTTTTTATAGTCAGATATAAAATCACCAAGGCGTTTATCCATTCCTCTTATTTTGTCATCATAACGGTTGATTAAAAAGTTTTTGTCTTGTTCATTCAAAAACAGCTGATCTTTAATTTGGTGTTCATTTCTGATTTCTATATGCTCTTCAACGCTTCCATTTAAATTTCCTTGATAATTATCAGAAAATTTTGTTTTAAGATCTTCATTTCCAGCATACTGACCATGAACGTCATATCCGTGTAAAAAAATGAAGTGTTTGTCATTTTTAGAGTTTTTTGTAGTTGAAAGCCAGTTAAGAGCTAATGGAGCTGTCAATTCGAGTCCAGCAAAGTCTCGGTTATCAAAATAAAGATCAAAGCCTTTATCAAAACCTATAGTTGAAGACGTCCCAGCCCCACCTGTAAATCCAGCAGTCTTATAACCATTTTCATGTAAATATTGTGCGATTGTTTTTAAATGAGGAGCAGACTTATCAAGATTTACATTAATTTCACTATTAGTATAAAGAAACTTATTATTAACTAAATGGTGTTGGGGGTATGTCCCTGTAATGATGCTTGCTATTGATGGAATTGTCCAATTAGATGCAGAGTAGTTGTTATTAAAAATTAAAGATTTATTTGAGAACTTATATAAGAATGGAGTTGTGTTTTTTGAATACCCATATGGTGTTAAGTGATCTTGTCTTAAAGTGTCAATTACAATCAACACAACATTACAGTCTTTGCAATTTGTTTTAAGTGAAGCTCTTATGTCATCATAACTATGAAATTTAAACAGAAAATAGATGATCGGCCAAGATAATAGGACAAAGATAAGGATTGCAATATTTGTTTTAGTAAGAATTGCTCTTATTGAGGATTTCTTTTTAAACATTCTTTTTGTTAACCATAAGGGAATCAAAAAGGGAATCAAAACCACAGAACTAAAAAAAGAAAGAATGAATAAAAATTTATAATTATGGGAAGATTTTTTTTTATTAAACATAAAGCTAGGCACTTAGACATTATTCCATAGTTTAGATAGAATAAAAATATGCTTAAAAAAAATAAGAAGATTAATCTAAATTATATGCTAATTTCAGCAGTCTTAATTTTGGTTATTTTTGTATTATATCTATTTAGAAATGATGAATGCTTAAATTTAGATTGTATCTCTTTTGTTGGAAGAGAATCTTATCAGTTAGATGAAGTATTTGTGAATCAGGATGGATCATTTTTGGCAGAATATAAGAATGAAAATTCCACTTTGCGACTTGAAGTTGTTGAACAAAATAATAGTGAATCTAATGACTTAATTAAATCTCGCGTAGCAAGAATTCAAGCCCAATATGAAGAATCTATTTCTCCTTATCCAGGAGAAATATCTGATTCAGTAACTTGTCCGCCAGAATTAAAACCTAATTTTATAGTGTATGAAGAAAATGATAATTTGATCACTGCATTTATGGTTAAACTTAATGAAAGAATGGTTACAGGACAATGTGATGACATGCTGACTAAATATGATTCGTATAATTACTATTTCCATTGTAGAGATCAAGGAAAAACATTTTTCGTGGAGACAATTTATGAGAAAGACTATGATCAGGTGGAGAAGTTATCTTTTATTTGTAATTAGAAATACCCATTCTCATATAGGTTTCTTTCTTGTTCTTTGGTTAATTTGTCAGACGCTTCATTAAAGGGTTTAAATTGTGGGAGTTCATTTATTATGTTGTAGTATTTTTCAAATAATCTTTTTTTAATTTCTGGAAAATCATTTACAATATTTTTTCTTTCTTGAGGGTCATCTTTTAGGTTATATAATTCATAATCAATATTTGTTGAATCAGGTTCATCTATAGAAATTAATTTATGGTCACCTTCTCTAATACTAAATGTTAAATTAAATGCTTTTTGATAAATTGCATAATCTGATGAGATAGCAGTTGAGTCTTTATCAAGCAAATTTTTTCCTTGCATAAGAGGATGAGGCTTTATACCAAGAATATGAAGCAAAGTAGTAGTTTCATCTATAGTTTGGGATAATTTATTTACTTCTCTGCCTTCTTGCTTTGGTATATGTATCCATAAAGGGACATCAATTAATTCTTGATATAAGTTATTCCAATGACTAAGGTTTCCATGCTCATTAAATTCTTCTCCATGATCAGATCTAATAACAAATACTGTTTTGTCCCAAAGTTTTTCTGATTTTAAATATTTAATTAAATTTCCAATACCTTCATCAAGTTCAGTAACTTTTTCTGTGTACAAATATTTAATAAATTCAATATGGTCTGGATTTGTGTCGTCTATATATTGTTCAAAAGTTTTTTCTATAATTCCCCAACAAGAATTAATATTGGTAAGCCTGACTTCAATTTCAGCATCCCAGCAAAGATAAGAGTAGTATTCATAAAGTCCTTCTAGTGATCCATTCTGATTCGTGATGAAGTCTTTTATTGCCGGCTCTTGATATATCTCTGGGTATTCTTTATTAATAATTTTTTCTGCATTTTGGTTAAACTCAGCAGTATTATTAGGGAATTTATCTGGTTTATTGGGATGAATAATTACATTATTAAGTTTTTCAGATAAATATGGATAGTGTAAGCTAGCATTATAAAGATATAAGAATGTCGGATTGTCTTTGATGAGATTATTAATTTTTAAAGTAGTGATGTTTATTTTTTTATCATATATATCTGAAATTACCTGAGGATTTTCATAATCATTAATCAAGGTAGAGTAACCATTATCTTTTAAAATATTAATAATATTTGGTTGATCTTTATTTAAGAAGAAAAACTCATTCCAGACTCCGTGAGTAGAAGGGTAACTTGAAGTAAGGAAGGAAGCCATACTTGGTTTTGTTAAATCTGTATGTGAGTGATGGTTATTGAATCTTATAAATTCATCTTCAATTTCACAAAGGTTTGGGGTCAATTCTGGATGTAACTTACAATCTAAAAAATCTGCTCTAAATATATCTGCATCAAAAACTAGAACGTGACAATTTTTACACATCGGTTGATTGCTAAAGTGAATGAAAATAGAAGTTACAATAAAGGCGACTATAAATAGCAATGCTATAAACAGTTTTTTTTGGTTTTTTATTTTTTTAATCATGACCTAAAAATAACCGTTCTCATATAAATTTTTCTCTTGTTCTTTTGTCAGTTTTTTTAAGATTTCATTATATGGAGAATACTTGGGTAAATCATTAATAGTATTGTAATATTGATTTAGCATTTCTTCTTTTATTTCAAGGTTATCTTCTACAATATTTATTTGCTCTAATGGGTCTTCTTTAAGATTGTATAACTCAAAATCAATATCTTCAGAATCTGTATCGCTGATCGAAATTAATTTATAATCACCTTCCTTAAAAGCAAAGGTTAAGTTAAATATTTTTTGATAAATTGCATAATTAAATTCTTTATTATCAAGCTTTTTATCAAGTAAGTTCCTTCCTTGCATCAGTGTGTGTGGCTCTATTCCAACTGCTTTTAATATAGTTGTGGTTTCATCTATAGTCTGAGTCAAGTAATTTACTTCACGACCTTTGTGTCTTGGTATATGAATCCAAAAGGGAACTTTTAATAACTCTTCATACAAGTTATTCCAATGATTTAAAGTTCCATGCTCCATAAACTCTTCTCCATGGTCTGAGCGAATTGCAAAGACTGTTTTGTTCCAAAGATTATTATTTTTAAGGTTATCTATTATTTCCCCAATTTCTTTGTCAGTTTCTTTTAATCTTTCTAGGTATAAATATTTTATAAATTCTATGTGATCAGGATTATTTTTATCAATATACCTTTCAAAAGTATCTTCTGTAATTACCCAGCAAGCATCAATATTAATTAACCTAATCTTAATGTCAGCATCCCAACAGAGATATGATAAATATCCATAAATTCCTTTTGTAGAGCCGTTATGATCTTCTATATATTTTTTAAGTGCTGGTTTTTCAAAAACATAAGGATATTTTTCAAGGATTATATCTTTTGCTCTATCATCAAACTCAGGCACATTATTCGGAAACCCTTCTGGCTTTTTAGGGTGAGAAATAACAGCTGATTCATTTGAGGATAAGTATGGATAATGCAAATTTGCATTGTATAGAAATAAGAATGTCTGTTGCTCTCTAATTAAATCAACAATTTTTATGTCCGTAGTATCTATATTAATTTTTTCATCATAGATATCATGGAATACTTGAGAGTTAGATCCTTCATATCCAGTGATTATAGTGTAATAGTCATTCTTTTTTAGAATATCTAAAATATTGGGTTGTTTTTTATCAAGATAGAAAAACTCGTTCCAGATACCATGTGATGATGGATAAGTAGAAGTGAGAAATGAAGCCATGCTGGGTTTTGTTAAGTCATTATGAGAATAATGATTATTGAAGATAATAAATTCATCTTTTAGTTCGCAAAGGTTAGGAGTGACCTCAGGTGAATTTATGCAATCAATAGCATCTGCTCTAAGAATATCTGCATCAAAAACAATAAGATGACAATCTTTACATTCCTTTTGACTGAAAAAATAAAATGAAGCTGCAGTTATACCTATAATAGTAAGTATAAGTATAACCAACAGCTTCCATTTCATATTTAATTTTATTCAAAAATTTCTAACTTTTTGCCTTGGACAAAGTCTGGCATTTCTTTTTCAAGAGCAGTCATAATGGTAGGGTATTGGTCAATATGACTAATAGGTTCTTCACCTAAGTAGTTAGACTTTTTAATACCGGGGCCAGCCATTATAAATGGGGTCCACATTCCTTTGACTTCAGGATCAATTGCCTGTTTATATCCAGTTTTAAGTGGAGTAGAAAAGAAAGCCCTATTAGCTGTCATTTCTTCATTCCAACCATAGCCTGGCTTGTTAGCAATAACTAAGTCTCCTACCCTTTCTGGATCAAGCTGCATGAATTCTTTTGCATCTTCCCAGTTTATAACTTCGGTTACAGGTTTCGCTCCATTGTAGTCACGAAGATTATTTAGAGCTTGAGTGACTTCTTGACGAAGTTGTTCATACTCTTCTCCAGAACCACGTTTATAGTCACCAGCTAAACCTTCTGGGTTTACATAGACATGTGCCATTTTTAGATAGATTACAGTACTATTTTCCCAATCTATAATTGGTTCTCCAGTAGTCTGATCAATGGTAAATTTTAACCATCCTTTTTGAGCAAAAAGGTTGTTTAAATGTACCCATTTATCTAAAGGAACGGCACCATGGTCTGAGCTTAAGACAATATAGGTGTCTTCATCTGCAGTTTCCATGACTTTACCAATCATATTATCTAGGCGTTTGTACATTTGAAAAACTTCATCCCAAAGAAGGCTTCTTTCTTCTTCAGTAACTTTCCAATAGTTAGCACTATTTTTATCTAAGTATCCCATCCACCATCTGCTTGTAAGCATTTGATTTGGAGTATAAATATCATGAATAACTATATTTGGATTAAAGTTTTCTCTAATTGCTCCAATAGCATTCGTATGCCAATCAAACGTCAACCAAGCTTCATCCACAAAGGTTTGTTTATCTTCTGGATAGTAGATAAGTTGAGGAGGGAAGTTGTCAACAAAATCCATCATTGGTCCAATACTCTCTGTCATCTTATCTGCTGCAGAACTAGGCTGAGCAATTTGTTCATTAAGGTTGTTGTAGAAAAGTCTGATTCTAAAGAAACCATTATCATCGAGTTTAATAATAGTAGCTCTAAGATCACTATCAACATCTATAACATTATCTTGAGTTTTCCATTTTAAGGTAACTTCTTTCCAGTCTCCCCATTCTCCCTGTGAGAGATCAGAGAAAATTTCTTGACGGTCTGTAGAGAAGGCAACTCTGTCATAATTTTCTTTATTATCATCAGTAGAGTCATAAATATATGCATAAATATCTTTACCCCATCCTGTCATAGTTATTTCTTTAGCTTGAGAGAAACTTTCTGGAGCATTACTCCATCCTTCTGGAATAACTTCATCAAGATAATTTGTTAGTTGAGGGCCAAAGAAAAATAATCTTGAACCACGTCCTTGTTTGATTCTTTGAACTAAATCACCTTTTGTCTCAAAGTTAAGAGCGTGGAAGTCTGCTCCCCAACCTCCCCAGCGACCCCGAAGAACTACTCCTCTATTGATTTCTGGTGGAGTAGAACCCGGCACTGAGATTAAAGCAACTTTTTCACCTTGATCTTCTAATGTTTTCCAAATAGGATCAACTTTTTTTGCTGTAGATCTAAATCCTGCAATAGCAACCTTATCTAAAGGTCTACCTTCAGTGTGCATTGGTCCATCTGAAACACCATGAACTTCAGGAAGAGTACCAGTCAAAAGTGACGCAAAATTTGTTGGAGTATGAGAAGGGAATGTTGGCTTTGAAAAACCATAACTACCATTATCCATTAGTTTTTTAATATTTGGTAATTTCCCTTCTTCAGCCCATTTATATATATTAAACTGCTCTGGATCAGATCTCATTCCATCTGGGATGAACCAATATAATTTGAGAGGTTTTTTGCCTACAAAAGGGAGAGAACTGTCACTAAGCTTACCTTGGAAGAAGAATCCTCCAATAAAAAGGGCAAAAATAGCAAACACCAGGTGATGTTTCTTCATGTGTTTTTTCTAATATAAATATTACCTATATTAAGATTAGCACATGGGTAGTGAATGCTCAATGAAAGTAGTGGGAATATTTTTCTTTTTATTTTGAAAAATACTTATCAACCTGTTCCCAATTGATGATTTTCCAGATAGAAGATAAATAATCTGGTCTTCTGTTTTGATAATTTAGGTAGTAAGCATGTTCCCAAACATCTATTCCAAGAATAGGTAGGAGTCCATCCATAAGTGGAGAGTCTTGGTTTGCTGTGGTGATAATTTCTAAGTCACCTTTATCATTTTTAATAAGCCATCCCCAACCAGAACCGAATTGTCCTGCAGCGGCTGTTTCAAATTGTTTTTTAAATTCACCAAAGCTTCCAAATGAATTTTCTATTGCTAGAAGTAAATCTCCGCTTGGACCTGCTTGTTTGCTTGGAGTTAAGATTGACCAGAAAAGAGTGTGGTTTGCATGTCCACCTCCATTATTACGGACAGTCTTTTTTACTTCATCTGGAAGATTTTTGAAATCTCTGAGTAACTCATTAATATCTTTTTTCATAAGTTCAGGATATTCTTCTAGCCCAGCAATGAGTTTATTTATATAACCTAGGTGATGTTTTGTATGGTGAATTTCCATAGTCCTCGCATCAATTATTGGTTCAAGATCGGCATAATCAAAATTTAATTTTGGGAGAGTATACATAAAAGTTTCCTTTGAGAACTATTTTATTTAACAAACCAATCTTACTTAATTACTAAGCAATGGTAAAGCGGGGAAAAGAAAAAATGGTGGTAATTACTTATTTAAGAATTTTTTAATTTCTTTGAGAACGATATTAAGTGAATTGCTAGATTTGAAAATATATTTATTTGCTCCGAGACTCTTGATTTTAGAAACATCAGCCTCTGATTCTAGAGTAGATAGCACAATCACAGGGACATCTTTTGTTTCCGGATCATTTTTTAAGTCTGCAAGTGTTTCAAAGCCGTCTTTTTTGGGCATGACTAAATCAAGCATTATTAAGTCAGGTTTGAATTTTTTAGTTTCTGCTACAGCTTCCTCTCCATTCTCCAAGAAAGACACAGTAAAACCTTCTTTTTTTAAAGAGTTTTTATAGATTCTGACAAATAGCTTGTCATCTTCTATGAGAAGTATTTTTTTCATATGTTTTATATTTCAATTTCTGTAAATGATGTCTCACTTTCTTTTATAGTATCAATACTGATGTCCATAGCCCTAATCCAGCTAGGCTTAATTTTAAATACGACATAATCACCTTTGCCACGAACTCTTAGAATTGGTGGCCAAAAGTCTTTAATATTTTCAGTTGCATGGGCAATATCTTCAACAGCTTTATTTATTGCTTCCTCATTTTCAAGTGGTTTTGCTTCCCCATCTATCTGGACTAGCATTTGTTTATGTTGCCAGACAGAAAAGCTAACTTTTGGATTTTTAGTGATAGCTTTTGCTTTATATGTTTCTGATTTTGTTGCAAAGTAAAAGTTGAAGTCATCATCAACTGCAAAGAGAAGGACTGTCGAAAGGGGTCTATCATCATTTGTAGCAGCTAATACCATGATAGAAACACTACGAAGAAATTTTAATACTTGGGTTTTAGTAATTTGTTTAGACATTATGACTAAATATAGTCTTTTTTAGATTGTCTGTAAACTACTTTATATATTATCTACATTTTTGCTATGCTACTTAGTGATTATCATTGTTATAATTTTTCATCTATGAAACAAACTTTTCTTTCCCAACTTAATTGGCGTCATGCAACAAAGAAATTCGATAAGAATAAAAAAGTTGATCAAGAAATACTAAGTCAATTACTCGAAGCAATCAGGATGACTCCTACTTCATTAGGTTTACAACCATTTCATACTTATGTTATTACCGATCAGAAAATTAAAAATAAGATAAAGGATAACTCATATCTTCAGTCTCAAGTGTCAGAGAATTCTCACCTTTTAGTAATCTGCTCACGAATTGATGCGGCAAATAGAGTAAATGAGTATGTTGAGCTATGTGCTAAAGGAAAGTTAGTTGAAAGTATAAAACTCAAACCAATGGAAACAATGATGAAGGGTTATATGAAAGGTAAGTCTAAAGAAGATATTAGGTCTTGGGCTGATGCTCAAGCTTATATTGCCCTTGGTTTTGCTATGGCTGCTTGTGCTGAATTGGGCGTAGATTCATGCCCAATTGGTGGTTTTAATCCACCAGCAGTAGACAAGATATTAGATCTTCCAGAAAATTTAAGATCAACAGTTCTTTTGCCAATTGGCTATAGAAAAGAAGATCCAAAAAAGAAAAAGATCCGTTTTAGTAACGAGGATCTTTTTACTTTTATTAAATAGTTATAAATAAAATCTTTTTATTATTGTCTTTTAGATAATAATTTTAAGTAAATCCCAGACCAAGTTAAATATAAAGTCTTCTAATGATTCTTCTGTTGAGATACCTCTTACAGAACCACGTCTTGAAGAACTTGGTCGATCATCATCTCTATAATTACTATTTCTACTTTCTTCTTTATCATCATCGTCATCCTCATCCTCATTATCGTCATCCTCATCATCGCTTTCATCTTTATGTTCTTCTATTTCAGGGCTTGGAGAAGGCTTCGGAGTTGGAGTAGGAGATGGTTTTACCACTTCTTTTTGGACGTTATTTACCCTGTTTTTAACAATTTCAGAAATTGCTTTAAAAATGGTACGTACAGTTTTTTGTACTGGATCTCCTGTCTGTGAATCAGTTTCCTCATAACTATCTTTGAAGGCATTCTCAGATTTTGCATATGAACTCTCATCTCTGTGTTCTTCATCTTTTCCTTGGTTTTCTTCTTCAAGTTTTTTGGATTCTCTTTTTTTAGCTTCACTTTCTAGTCTTCTTCTTTCAAAAAATTCTTTGAGCCAAGATGAGCTTGTTGCGGTTCTTCTTTCTATCACTGGTTTTGCTGATTTAGTTGAGTCATCTTTTTCTATTTTTGGTGAAGCAATTGGGCTAACACTTGGTGAAGCTGATGGAGTAGCACTCACAATTGGAGTTGCTGATGGAGAGGCAATTAAACTTGGAGATGGAGAAGGGATCGGTGAAGGTTCCAAAGTAGGAGTTGGGCTTGGTGCTTCTGGAGTTGGAGAAGGCTCAGTAGGTACAATACTTTCTCCTGTTTGAACTAGTCCATAGCCAAAGATACCATCAGGTCCTTCACTTCCTAAATCTAGAGTTGAATCATATAGAGTTTGTCTGACTGCACTTGTTCCATTAGCAATTAAAAGGGCAGTTGTGGCAGTAACATGAGGAGCAGCCATAGAAGTACCAGACAATGTTGTATATCCACCACCTGGAGTAGTAGATAGGATATTTACACCTGGGGCTGATATTTCTGCACCAAGAGAAGAGAAACTTGCAAATTGATCGTTTTCATCAGTAGCAGCAACAGAAATAACAGAGTCATATGCAGCAGGGTATAAAACTGCTCCACCACCGGTATTACCAGCCGCAGCAACAATGACCATGCCCTGGTTAACTGCTTGGTTAAGCTTATTTTCTAGGGTAGAACTAGCTTGATCAGTTCCAATGGAAATATTGACTGTTTGGATTCCATCTCTGATTGCAGAGTCTAATGATTCAACTAAGTCTGAGGTATAACCAACCCCATTATCAGCAATTGCTTTATATGCGTATAAACTAACTTCTGGTGAAACTCCAGCAACTCCAGAATTGTTTAAAGCACTGGCAATAATACCAGCGACATGAGTACCATGACCATGACCATCAAATGGATCATCATCTTCATTGACATTGTCATACCCCCCAACAAATCTCCCTGCAAATTCTGGATGATTATAATCAACACCAGTATCAATCACACCAACTTTAATTCCACTACCTTTTGTTTTCTCCCAGGCTCTAGGAGCGTCAACTTTAGCAAGGTTCCATAAATCAGTTTCGGCTAAGACAAAGATAGGATGGTCGACTTCAATTTCTTGGGCAATTTCTTCTGCCTGTAGATCTTGGTTAATTTCTTCTGCTGTTTCTTCTGGAAGTTCTACAACAATGGTAGATTGATTAGTCTCGATTACTTCTCCCCCTTTGGCTTCAACAATTTCTTTGATTCTCTTTACATCTTCTTCACTCTTTGGAGTAATCATCTTCCTATTCAAATTAGTTTTTTCTTTAATTAATTCTTCATCAACGGTTGTAATATCAGAAAGAGAATATGTCGCAACATTCTGTGCTAATTCTTCTTGTGTGACAGGTTTTGCAATTGAAGGATGAAGTTTTTGAATGGATCCAGGTGGTAGCGCAATTCTCTGCTCTTGTCTTGAATATAAGAAGGCACCCCAGACAAAGACACTAGAGAAAATAACTGCTAGAGCAGGGAATAGATAATTTGAATTGTTCTTTAGTGGGAGTTTTTCTTGGATGTTCATTGGTATACACTAAATATAGCCTATTTGATAGTAAAATCGCAATAACTTTATTATGCCAGAAAAATTAAGACAAAGAATGACAGATGTTTTTACCAGAATCTTTGGTGAGAATAATTGGTTGGTTACCCATTGGCTGAGAGAACATGCACAGTTAGATAATGATCTACTTGATGCCCAAGACCCAAGAGTATTATTACAAATCTTAGATAGTTTTGAAGGGAAGATGACAATAGATAATCCCGAGTTTCTTAGTATCGTAAATGCTTGGGCAGGTGTTGAAGTAAAAGGGACTGTCCCCGACCTCTCTGGTCTCAATTTTATTGTTGGTAATTATGCAGGGAGAGAACCACAGCATGCTGGAGAGACTGCTTTTCTGGATCCTACCCTATGGAGTTTGTTTAGGTTCTTTGAAGAAACAATGAAACATAATGATGGCAAGATCTATGCAGTCGCAAGAGATTCAGTATTTCTTGGTATTGAAGATAGAGTACGGAAAGCTGCAGAAGATCATATGATTTATGCAGTTAAGAAAGATGACGGTAATTATGAGTTGAAATCAAGGTGGGGTAAGTTAGCCTTAATGAGGATGGTAAGGTCTGGTAATGGGATACTTTGGACAGCTCCGGCTGCTAGTACTAATATGGGTGGGTTACCATTGGAAGGTTTAACTACGACTTCAATTAGACAAGCTATGGAGATACCAGAAGCAAAGTTATTAACCTTAACAATGGAAACAGATATGGCAGGAGAGAAAGCAAGGTCAATTAGATTGGATCAAGTAGATTTACCACAAGTAGAACAAAGGTCTAAAGATATCCCAAAGACAGAGCTCAAGCAATTAATGAGAGAGGTATATTATCAAATACTTCTCTACTCCTTTGCACAAGTAGCTAGTCATTTACCAGAAGAACAGAGAGGGCAGTTTCCTGATCCTGATTTAGCACAGTTGAGGGTGAGAAGGAATTTAGTAGGTATTAATTCAGAAAGAGTTGTAAAGGTTAGTGGTGGATTTATGGACTAGATAGCTGAGGTAATATCCGTCTGAAGAGAAGTATGTATTTTGCATTAAAAATATAATTTTGTCCAGATTGTCTTATTTTGAGTTGTTCTGTATAAGATATCTTATGGCGATAAGCAAAGAAATTAAAGACAAGTTAAGTGTTTATGGAATAGATGGAATTAATCTAACTGATTATCAAGCTGTTCTCGATAATTTTGGTCTTAGTTTAGGTTTGGTTACTCTTGATAATCACCAGTATCTCGTTTTTCAAGGAGAAGATGGTGTTCAAATTCCAGTAGAAACTTATCATTTTGGACTTCTTTATGGCTTTGCGTTTTGTGAGCCAGAAGATAATTTTGATGATAGTGTAGAGAGAATGGAAGAGGTCTCAAAATATTGGGGCGAAGAAAATTCTGTAAGGTATTTTTCAAAAGAGATATTAGAACAAGCCATAAGGTCATTGAATTTACTTTTGTTAGAACAATCACTTGGATTTCAATCACCTGAGTCTAATTATTATTTTAAGACTTTTGATCAATATGGAATTGATCTAGATGTAGAATTCATAGGTGAGAATCCAGTCCTTATTTTTAAGAATAAGAGTGGAGAATATCAGGGAATATCGGGTGCTGAGGGAGATGCAGAGTGCCTTGGTTTTATATTTCCAATTGAAGATGAAGAAGAAGATAAGTTTGCAACAAGAAGAAGGTATGTTGAAGGGAAGTATAGAAAACTTCTATACAATAATAATATTTATTTTCTAAGATATAGTAAAGAGAATTGGGATAATTTTATTGATAGTCTTCCACAAGATGAAAAGAAAAACAATCAAAAAATTCTTACTGTAGAAGAAGAGTCAAGACTCTCAATATTAAAAAGAGACGTCTTAGATTACTTAAATGAAGTTTTTCAAGGTAGCCCTTATCGTGCTGTTTTGGCTGATTCTCATGTTGGAGATGAACAAGATCAAAGAGTGGTTTCAACCGAAGATTTTCCAAAAGTAGATATTTTAATTATTTCATCAGCTGACAACATGACAGTTAAACCTGCTTATCTTGATTTATACGGATGGAAAGCAAAAAAAGAACTTCCTTTTGATGAGTTAATTCCATATGGAAATATTTGTGGAATTGTAGCTGTAGATAATGATGAAAACTTAGCTGGAAGAAAGGGTATAAGAAGATCTGCAAGTGCGGAGTTAAGACACTATTATCCTACTGAGCCTCATGGACAAGTAATGACAGTCGATCGCAATTTATTAGATAGATGGAAAGATATAAAAAACCCAGAGGTTATCTCTGAAGTTAAAAAAATGGCTGTTAGTAGCCTAGAGAAGAGAAAGGCTGCTGCTTATGGTTTTGGAGGTGAATTTATTAGTAGTAATGGTGCTCCTGAAGTGAGTGCATTCTTTTATGAGCCACAAAAATCTCATATTGGAGGTACTCAAATTACGTTGGTTGCAAAGTATGATGAAAATTATTCTAGAGCCTTAATGCTTGATAGTGGTTATATTTTTGATGTTAACCCTGCTTGGGGAGGAA
>Ga0224496_10001233_pt1 | contig 16185 bp, 16 predicted proteins | sample SF_Jul11_sed_USG_2_FD_168127 | JGI IMG/M metagenome (GOLD analysis project Ga0224496, IMG submission 168127) | Sediment microbial communities from San Francisco Bay, California, United States - SF_Jul11_sed_USGS_8_1 | ecosystem: Environmental > Aquatic > Marine > Sediment | place: USA...
TTTATGAAGGCCATGAAGCGCTTGATCCCACATGCCACCAGGATATCGTTTTTTAGAATAAAAATATTCCACACAGGCCTCGGTGGTAATCGTGAATCCGGAAGGCACCGAAATCTTTAAGTTGGTCATTTCTGCCAACCCTGACCCCTTGCCACCCAAGAGTTCTTTCATATTTCCCGATCCTTCAGCTTTACCACCACCGAAGAAATAGACGTATTTTTTCTGCCGCATGTATCGCTCTCCTTTACCCGGCCAGGCCCCTTAGATAGAAATGAGAAAAATGAACAATCAACAATGAGAAGGATTGACAAAGCCATCGCCCTCGATAGGTGAAAGATTGCCACCAGAACCTCCCCGGCGCAAATAAGCCCGACTGGCTAGTCCTTTGCCTGAATAGAACCTGTGAATGCGAAAGTCGAGTTGGAACGAGGTATGGTGGTATCACAGCTGGCGAGTAGCCCCGATACTCATGTCGAACGATGGTAAAAAGATTGAAGACGAATGTGATAATTGGCAATTAATCGTCGTTTGATCCATATTCCTGACGCCATAACCACTATCGCAAAAATCATCAGGGCAATCAATCGATAATTTTCATCGGTTTGGCCCGGAAAATACAGATTGCCGTCCGCACCCAGGGCCAATGTCCGGCCAGGAGGCAAAAAATGGGTTTGGCCCGACATATCGGAAAAATCTATCCATTCTGTACAAACTTTGACCAACCCTTCGGCCCCTGCCACCTTTGACCACTGCACCCCGATACAATGCCCATTAGCCGGATCATACAGTTCTGGTTTGGCTAGCGTCGCCTCAAGGTCTATTCCGCTCACCCACAATCCTAACAACAGCAGAGCATTACAGCCAACAATCAAACCTATGGTCACTATATGCGTAAAGCGTCGGACCCGTCGAGATTCCTCAGCATTCTCATGAATAGGCCGTTCCGTACTCATCGGGCTTTGGGTCCTTTGCCTTGATATCACATCCCAACCGTCCCAGTTCCGAGACGCTAGCCAACTTCTGCCCCGGCAGTGTGAATGCACGAAAAATCGGCAAGAGTCAGGAAAAGACGGTCTATGGCCGTCAGCAACGAAAGCCGATTTTCTCGAATACTTGGATCAGGATCGTTGACCAGGACAGCGGCGAAAAATTCATCGATCGGTGCCTTAAAAGCCAGTAGGGCCTCAAGGGCCTCACCATACTCCTGCTTGGCGCTCGAATTGGTCACGGCTTGTTGAGATTGGGAAAGGACCTGATACAGCCGTTGCTCTGAATCATGGCTAAATCGTTCAGACATCACATCAGTACGATTCCAAGCTTCTTTTTCGACAATTCGATGTGCGCGCTTAAATCCAATCATCAAGGTTTCAAAGTCCGGTTGACTGGCAATCCCTTGCAAGGCCCGCATTCGAGAGACAAGATCGGCCAGATCTGCCGTGTTCTGGGGCCGCGCACGGGTCACCGCCTCCATCACATCTTCCCGTAATCCTATCGTGGTCCGGCCATAAAACCGCAGGCGGTCAATGATGAACCCGATAATTTCCGTGGCCGTCTTTGGTTCGCCTTGTCCTACACCCTGCTTGGTGAGAAGCTGGAGCATATATTCGAACACTTCGACTAAATTCAGCCGGAGAGAGGCCTCACTCACGATCCGGACTAATCCATATGCCGCACGTCGTAACCCTAACGGATCTTCCGAACCGGATGGCGCCATCCCCACAGAGAAAAACGACGCGATGGAATCACATCGATCAGCACAGGCAACTAACATACCTGCAAGACTCGCCGGCAATTGATCATCAGGTAATCTCGGGAGATACTGTTCTCCAATGGCCTGACAGACGTTCAGTGTTTCACCATCGTGGCGGGCATATTCCTCCCCCATGACACCTTGCAAGGCTGGAAATTCGCCAACCATGCCAGTGGTCAGATCGGCCTTAGATAGCAAGGCCGCACGTTCGCAAGATTCCTTGATATCGTCGCGATCCAGCGTCATCGCCATCCACCCTGCCAAATCCCGTACACGCTCCACCTTCTGACGCATGGTTCCCAATTTCTTATGAAACATGACGCCATCTAACGCGGCGACTCGCTCATGGAGTGGCAGCTTCTCATCTTCTTGAAAGAAATATTGGGCATCCTTGAGACGAGCGGAAAGCACACGCTCATTCCCTTTGGTTATTAAGGTGGTATTTCCCCAAGGCGTATTGGTGACGGCAATAAACTTTGACAACAGCTTGTCGTCTTTCCCGACGAGAGAAAAGAACCCTTGATGTTCTTTCATCGAAGAAATCAACACCGCTTTGGGCAGCGCTAAAAATTCTTTCTGAAATGTTCCCAAAATGGCATGAGGATATTCGACACCCCAGACGGCTTCTTCAATCAACTCATGACGATGAACAGCCTCAACCTGTCCCTTCGCGCCTTTGGTCAACTCCGCAAGCTGCCGAATGATCTCTGTTCGCCGCTCATTGGGATCGACCAACACCCCTAGCTTTTTCAGGGTCGCAACATAGGTCGCCGCATTTGTCAGGGAAACGCCCAGGCCAGCCTTTTTCCCTTTGATGCGGTAAAAGCGATGGCCCCACGTGACTCCAGCGGAACGGATCCCTGCAAATTCTACTTGTAGAGAGTGATGGCCAAATAACACCACCATCCACCGGATGGGACGCGCAAATTTAGCCTGAGAGGCATTCCAGCGCATAGCTCTGGGAAAGGTCAATTTTGCTAAATAGCTAGGAAGCGTGGTAGCCAGCACCTGCTTGGCGGATTGGCCACGTTCATGTTTTTGGACGGCCAGATACAAGCCTTTGGGTGTTTCCTTAATGGTGAGTTGGTCAATCGAGACGCCTTGAGAATGGGCAAATCCTTGCGCGGCTTTGGTGGGTGCGCCCGAAGCATCAAAGGCAGCAGACTTCGGGGGGCCGACAATTTCTTGCGTGAGCGATGATTGGTGAGTTTGCACACCATCGACCAATAACGCTAATCGCCTGGCTGTCCCGACTGTTCGTATCTGCTGATAGTCCAACCGGCATTCACTCAAGAGCTGTTGCCCAAGACCCGCCAGATCCTGAAGAGCCTGTGGAAGAACCTTCGTCGGAATTTCTTCTGTGCCAATTTCTACCAAAAATGGCAAAGACGTCACGGCGGGTTTACGAGAAGAAGAGCCCTGAGCTTTTGTCCGTGGTTTTTGGGGTGGTGCCATGTCAGGAGAAACGGAGAGAACCAAAATTTCAGAACGTACCGCTTACCGCTTTTTTCGTATTCTTTGTCCTGCCGTTGGCACTTTTTGGGTTAACAATGGAAAGCCCATGCGTTCCCGTTGATCGTAATAAGCCTGTGCACATTTTCTCGCCAAATTGCGCACGCGGCCAATATAGCCGGTCCGTTGAGCGACACTGATCGCTCCTCTGGCATCCAACACGTTAAAATAGTGCGAACATTTCATACAACAATCATAGGCAGGCAGCACTAAGCCCCGCGGATGCTCCAGTAACTGCTGACATTCTTGTTCATAACGATCAAAGGAGGTTTGCAGCAAACTGACGTCGGCAGTTTCAAAATTATAGATCGACCATTGCACTTCTGACTCATGATACAGCTCGCCATACCGAAGGCCCTCTGTCCATAATAAATCATAGACATTATCCACTTCTTGCAAATACATCGCGATCCGCTCGAGTCCATACGTGAGTTCCACTGTCACGGGATTCATCTCCAAGCTCCCCACTTCCTGGAAATACGTGAATTGGGTAATTTCCATGCCATCTAACCGCACTTCCCAACCCAAGCCCCAGGCTCCTAACGTCGGAGACTCCCAATCATCTTGTAAAAATTGAATATCGTGTTGATACGGATCTAATCCTAAATGGGCGAGACTTTGAAGATAGAGATCTTGAGAATCGGCTGGAGCAGGCTTCAGCACCACCTGATACTGAAAGTAATGCTGCAAACGATTGGGATTGTCACCATACCGTCCGTCGGTCGGTCTTCGACAGGGCTCGATATAGGCTGCCCGCCACGGCTCCGGGCCAATGGCACGCAAAAACGTGGCAGGATTAAAGGTTCCCGCACCTTTTTCCGTATCATAGGGCTGTATCAGGATGCAGTCGTGAGACTTCCAAAACTGATGGAGGGAAAGAATAATCTCTTGAAAGGTCACAACGCTCGACTTTGGGCTAGAAAAAGCCTGAAATTCCGGCAATCAATCATCTTGGACCATCACAATATTTCGTTCAACTACCTGAATCTGCCCAAGCTTTTGACCCTAGCAACAACCCTCAGACCAGTCAAGATTGCCCCTATCGACTAGCGCTGCATCGCCATGCCAGAAAAAAAAGGAACGGGAATACCTCCATCTTGTTTTTCATGACCTCACTCAAGTATATTTGAGACCCTGTTTATCCATTGAGGAGGGGCGCAACCAATGAAACCATTTGCTCAATTATTCTTTTGGACCTTCATCAGTCTTTCGGCCTTGACCATGGGGTGTGCTGGGATGAATGGCGGTTCAACTGCAGGAGGAGGATCAACCACTCCTTCAGCATCAAGTGCCGGAACTACTGCTGCTGTGACGACAGGGCCGAACCGAGTGTCCCAAGGAACACAAGGCGACTCCATGGATGCATGCTTGGCGCGAATTCCAGGTGATGCCACCGCAGGACAACGCATGGTCGCAGAGCGAACATGCCAACGGGATGCGGATAACCGTTCCCCCATTCTTGCTGTCCCTGGCCAATAATCCAATCTTGATTCTCTTGCGTTCGCTGGCCGTATGGCCAGCGAACCCGACTTCGCTCCCCTTGCCTCCTAGCTCCACAGCTCATTTGGCGTGGTCTCCAGGCATTCTCACTCAGCTAAATTAGGTTTCATTTCTAGGCCACCGGTCGAAGTACACGTATATGGCTTCCTCCATTATTATTAAAGGCATCCAACTCAATGCGCACTGCGGTGTCACGGACATGGAACGATCACAACCCCAACCGATTTTGGTGGATCTGACCCTGCGATGTCCAAATGAACCTGCCTTCCAAAGCGACCAGCTCACCGATACGGTCGATTATGCAGCCATCACGCAATGCGTGAGAAATGCCGGCGAACATAAACCATTCGCACTTCTTGAAGCGCTGACCGATCACCTTTGCCACACGCTCTTTCACCATTTCCCTCTGACACACCTTAAAATTTGGACAAGAAAAGTCCGTGCACCTATACAAGATTTTTCAGGGTCCGTTGGGATTCGATTAATTCGATCGCGGCAGGATAGTCTCCAAGCCAGCCATGGGCATCCCTCTCCCTTTCTGATCACCCACCTCCCACGCTTGCCTCGTGGCAAAGCATTGGATGTCGCCACAGGACGCGGCCGACATGCGTATTTTCTGGCCACCCAGGGATTTTCCGTTCACGGGATTGACCGCAATCGGGAAGCACTGGAATTCCTAGCTGCTCAGGCGCGAGAAGCTGGCGGCCTTCCCATTACCACCGAATATATCGATTTAGAGGCTGATGATCGGAATCCGCCTGACTTGGGCACGGAACGGTACGACCTTATTCTGGTATTCTTTTACCTCTACCGTCCGCTTTTTCCTCAATTAATAAAAGCGTTGAAACCTGGAGGCGTCATTCTCTACGAAACGTTTCTTCTTGAGAACCATCTACATCGACAACATCCCCGTCGAAAAGAATTTTGCCTAGAACCCAATGAATTGCTTACTCTCCTTCGTGATGTTCAGATTCTTCATTACGATGAAGGCGATCATCGAGGGATCTCGCAAGCAGATCAAGCCTTTACTGCGCGTATCTTAGCTCGCAAACCCTAACTTCAATCACGACACATGAGCCGTATTGACCTTCATACGCACACGACGTTTTCAGATGGCAGTTTTTCACCAACCGAGTTAGTGGACCTTGCTACCCAACAAGGTTTGGATATTCTGGCCATCACCGATCATGACACCACCGAAGGCTTATCTGAAGCGCTAGAGGCCACCAAAAACCTTTCCTTGGAATTGATTCCGGGCATTGAATTAAGTGCGCAGTTTCAGAACCGGGAAATGCATATCTTAGGCTATTTTATTAATCTGACTGATCCCCAATTTCAAGCTAGATTGGAAGCCCATCGTTCAAATCGTATCGAACGGATTCACCATATCCTGGATCGCCTGCAATTGCTGGGAATGGATATTTCCCTTGAAGAAGTCGAACTGGCGTCGGGAACCGGAACCATTGGCCGACCCCACATTGCGCAGGTTCTCATCGCCAAGGGCTATATCAACACGATGAAAGAGGCCTTTGAACAATTACTGGGTTCACGAGGAAAAGCGTATGTCCAGCGTATCGTCCCCGAAGCACATGAAATCATCCAGTGGATTACCGATGCAGGGGGAATCCCTATCCTCGCTCACCCCTACTGGGAAGGTTTCAACAAAGAAGACAGCGCGACGGCTTGCCAAACCTTAGTTGAACAAGGGCTACGGGGGCTCGAAGTATTTTATGGAACCTTTTCGGCGCGACACATCTCTTTTAATTTGGGATTAGCGCGACGATTCGATTTACTGATGACGGGAGGTAGTGATTTTCACGGAACCATGAAACCGGACATTACCTTAGGAAAGGGAAAAGGTTCGTTACATGTCCCATCAAAAGTCGTGGAGCAATTACGAGTCGCAGCTGGGGAATGACGCGGCGATTCCCACCCGAGACGTTCAACTCACTGCATAGATGAGATTAGTTGTCGGGAGCTTCGACAATATGATTTTCAAAACGCGTACAGCCCTCCGCCAGTAGCCGATTGGTGAGCATTTCTCCAGGCCATTCAATCGGCAAATCAGCTGTAAACACCCACACATCCGGAGAGGTCCAGATCGGCCCATGTTCCTCAGGAAGATCGGGATCGAATAAATCGGTCCACACGGGCATATACACCCCATTGCCGCACTGGGTATGCAGATGCACCACAGTCCGGCTCCTGACCGGGCCTTCCAGGTCATGCCAGACGGCCGCGGTCTCATCGGCCAATCGATGAAGACGAACCGCATTTTGAGCGTCAAACAAGGCATAGGCGGCGTAGTTAGGTGACTCCAACATTTGCGGCGCCTTCGCCACTTCAGGACATTGCGTCACCAAACCATCCATAATCGCTTGGCAGTCTATTTCGGACAACGTGTCAGGCAATGCGGTATCGGTCAATCCAAGAATTTCAAAAAACAAAAAGGCGGTCGCTTCCACGGGAGGATGAAGTCTCGCGGCAATCGTATGTCGACGTTGTCCTTCAGCCATATTGGAAATGTGTTCATGGACCTTCTCTAAGTTCAAGTAGTCCAGAGTGGTATCCGTCAATAACCTTGGCTCGACGGTGATAACTGAGCCCTTGGGCATATGGAGATGCCGGCGCAGCAAATCCGCCGTTTCCACCGGATCAATTTTCAAATTCAACGGATAGACTAAATTGGCTTGAAGGGGCAATTCAAAAGAGGCGAGCACGGCATAGGTTTCCGTATCCTCGTGTTCGGTGTCCATCATACAACAACTCGCCGCTTCCGCGAGCAGATCAAACAACCACTCCGCCATATTCTCATCTAACGCGGCCAAGACGGTGAGGACTTCATGCTCACGATCTTGATCCAATAACGCTTGCAAGACTTCGATGGCCAAACTGGGATCACCATGTTCATGCCGACGCGCATTGATGAGATGAATCAGATCACGAGTGAGAGGATCAGGTCGGTACCAACTGGACATGAGAAGTATCTACCTTTTCAAACAATGAAGATGTATAAGGGCCCTTTGGACGAAACCGTTCAATCGCAAAACCATTTTCCCATTACCCGAGCCTATTTGCCAACATTTTATTCTCCAATGACTTTGACCAAGACTCGCTTACGGCGCCCACCATCAAATTCCGCGTAGAAGATTTGTTCCCATGGACCAAAATCTAAGGCCCCATTCGTAATGGCCACGACGACTTCCCTTCCCATCATTTGGCGTTTAATGTGCGCATCGCCGTTATCTTCGCCAGTAAGATTATGTTGATAGTCGGCAGAATGAGGAACCAGTCGCTCCAGAAATCGTTCATAGTCTTGGAGCAGGCCCGCTTCATCATCATTAATATATACGCTGGCTGTAATATGCATGGCATTGACCAGCACTAAACCTTCCTGAACCCCACTCTGTTCAACCACACGTTCCACTTGGGAGGTAATATTCACATATTCCCGTCGCGTTTTGGTATGAAACCATAGTTCTTCTCGATAGGATTTCATCCGTGCCCTCCCTCCAGAACCGCAATGATGCAATTCTCCCTTACCTCTCTCGTCATGGCAAGTCTGCCGAAATCGTCTCCACTCACACCATCCCAACTGAAAAACCAGGGCACAACACATTTGACATGAGGTAGAAGTGGTGGTAAGTAAGTTTACTATTGGGATATTTCTCGACGCCAACCATTCCTCAACCATTTTCAATACGCAGACACATCATGCGAGATCGTGCATGTGCCGTCTTTCCTTGAAAAGGAGATCGGGGTTATGACTGCTACCATTGCCACCATGTTTTCCCTAAAACGCCCTTCACGTTGGACTACGTTATTCGCAGAGGATTCTGACAAGGACTTGGATTTTGACGAGGGCTTTGAAGAAGATGAACTTCATCAATCGAAACCCCCTTCCCGTCGTCCTCTTTTATGGCTCTTACTCCTGGTTATGGTGGGAGCGGCAGCCTATTGGTTTCTCAATAATCCGTCACCGCCCATGTCAATAACACCGTTCATGGAAACCATGGAAGAGTCCAGCCCTGCGCCACAAGGAGAGGAGGCAATGAATATATCCCCTCCTCTTTTTAGTGAGAATCAAACCGTGATGCTTGCTGTGGAAGCTGGAGAGTCAATGCTCATGGGAGATCCGACGAACTCCCAGCCTGGGCCTATGGTACAAACTAGTGAGCGCTTAACCATTCTCGATGGCCTCCAAGAACCAAATGGATGGGTCTATCAGGTGACAACGAAATCAGGAAAAACTGGATGGGTTTCTGAGGAAAAACTCAAGAATTAATTATTAAGGCTCCACGGCATTTCACTCATATCTCATACCTGAATATGATGAGGACCTAGGCACAAACGCGTTTTTTCCTTCCGAACAAATCCTTCGATCAACCTCTTCTTTCGCTCTTACCAGGCCGGACTTTTCTGCAATTGAACCAGTGGGACTATCCTTGCTAGTGTGAAGTATTCGGAACAATTTGTGAAACCTACACAACAGAATTCTCTGTTTTTCTTCAAAGTTCTATGTCACCTCTCTCCCCAATCGAAGCTCAAGAAATCTGCACCACCTACACGAAAGAAAGCGGGAGCAATTTTTATTATTCCTTTCTCTTTCTTCCTCGACCCCGGCGAGAAGCCATGTACACCATTTACGCCCTCTGTCGAATGGTGGATAGCGCCGTCGACGATCCCCCACCAGGCAGCAAGCCATTAGAAGTCTTAGCCACATGGAGGCAAGAAGTCTCCGCCGCCTATAAAGGGCACCCTACCCTTCCCGTGACCATTAGCCTATCCGCGCACCTGCAAAAGTTTGATATTCCTGAACAGTTAATCCAAGAATTGATAACCGGCGTTGAAATGGATTTAACGATCAACCGCTACGCCACATTTTCGGACTTGTACCCCTACTGCTATCGAGTAGCTTCGGTGGTTGGATTAATCTGTCTCAAAATTTTCCAAACCCAATCGCCCAAAGCCGAAGACTATGCTGTGAATTTAGGCTTGGCCTTTCAATTAACGAATATGCTTCGCGATTTGTATAGTGATGCGAAAGAAAATCGTGTGTACCTCCCACAAGAAGATTTTCAGCGGTTTGGTTATTCCGTGGATTCATTGCTCAACCAACAATCAACTCCCGCACTTGTGGATTTTATGAAATTCGAATGCGCCCGAGCCCACGCGTATTACCAACAAGCCCATGACATTCTTCAGACTCTTCCCGCTTCAGATCAAAAAGCGTTGGTGGTCGCAGAAATTATGCGGGGGGTGTATAGCACGATTCTCCACAAAATTGAGGCGCAGAATTATCCAGTCTTTGGTCCACGAACCCGCATCTCGTCATTTCAACGCCTGAGCATTGCTTCTGGTATTTGGTTCCGGTCCTTATTCACCCGCCATGTCGCCCCATCCATGTGAGACGCCACGCTCTCATACTCGGGAACAATCTCACAGGGTTGGTCACCGCCTACCGGCTCATCCAATATGGCTTCCATATCAGCCTTATCGACACCCCGCGTGACGTTCAACCAACAGATCACTTCACAAGGTCTCCAGAATCAATTGAACTGACATCACCGATTCACGCCTCGACCTCAGCCAAAGGCCATACGATTCCTCTCGTTCTCCATGGCTTTTACCATGCAACATGGTCCTTCCTCCAAGAATTGTCATTTGAATGGCCTCCACAAACTTCTCAGTCGGTAGGCCTAGAGTTTTGCGTGGAAGGGAAAAAGCCGATTGCACTCCCTCAACCCTCACGGTTGGCATGGCTTCATCCCCTGACCCGATTGCCATTTTTTAAAGGGCTCTCTTTGGTAGACCGCTGGCATGTCATTAATTTTCTCGAAAAACAATGGGAAGAACATCGCCTCCCTCAGCACCATCCTGATATCGAGAGCGTTGAAACCTGGTTGATTTCTGCCAAGCAGTCTGCACAGAGCCGTTCTCATTTTTGGAATCCCTTGTGCCGGTTCTTTTTGAATTGTGATCTGCCGGACGCTTCTCTTGGTTTGTTCATCGAAGTCCTCTCTCGATACTGGTTCGGCAAACCAACAGATGCCGCGACCTTCCTCGCGCCTGCCGAGACTTTAGGGAAATTGGAAACCGAACTGCGGCAACGTTTAATTAACAAGGGAGTCACCGTCCATGCCCCCGATGCAAAAATGTCTCTCCAAACTGATGCCGAGGGGATTCAAGCCGTTGAGTGGGACCACCACCACCTACAGGCTCAAGCCTATGTCTCAGCCCTGGTTCCTCAAAATCTTCTCTCATTACTCCCTGAACGGGCGTTGGCCCGTTATGCCTATTTCACATCATTAGCCCATATACCAGCAGTCTATGGCCTGGCTATTCAATTCACCTTGCATGATACCCTTCTCACGCCACGAATCATTCTTCATGCAGATCCGTTTGACTGGATCACTTGCCAGCCGAGTGCACCATCCCATGCGCCAGAGACTGTTGTGACCTGCGTTACACTGCGTGAATCGATGACTCAGGACCACACCGAGAAATGGCTTTCCGACAGCGCCTGGAGTTGCCTACAGCAGCTGGTCGACCTTTCACCGGCGCAGACCCAAGAATCCTGCAAACCGAAGATCATTCGGCCTGTTGGTCCATTTTTCCCTTGCCACAGAGGGGCCAGAACCCATCGACCGCTTCCTCAAACACCCATCTCCAATCTTTTTCTGGCTGGACCCTGGACGGCCACCAATCTTCCAGCTTCGCTGGAAAGCACCATTCAAAGCGCCAATGCCTGTGCCACAGCCATAGCCACGGCCATGTATGGAACCTTGGATTGACATCCTCCCCCCTCAAACTTAAGATCCTCGCCTATGGATCTGCCACAACTCAGTGCCTCCCTTCAGGATTGCCAACGCTGTCAGCTCTCTGCTGGTCGAACGCAAGTCGTTTTTGGCACAGGTAACCCCCAAGCCTCCATCATGTTCGTCGGAGAGGCTCCAGGCTTTTTTGAAGACAGGGAAGGCGTCCCCTTTGTCGGAGCAGCAGGAAAATTACTTACAGAACTTCTGCAATCGATCGGACTCGAACGATCTGACATTTATATCGCCAATGTCATCAAATGCCGTCCGCCCAACAATCGAGATCCGTTACCTGATGAAATCGACACCTGCAAACCGTTTCTCTTACAACAAATCGAAATGATTCAACCCAAACTGGTCTGCACCTTGGGAAATTTTGCCACCCAAACCCTGTTAGAAAGAAAAGTCGGCATCACCAAAGTTCGCGGACAGGTCATTCAGTTAGAACACTTCGTCGTCTTTCCGCTGCTTCATCCCGCCGCCGCCCTCCACCAAGGCAACCTACGAGTGCCCCTCAAAGAAGACTTTCAAAAACTCAAAGCCGTCTTGGAAGAAATGAGCAGCACACCATCCCTCCCCAACACCTCTTCACCACCAACTCTTTCCACACCCAAGACATCCACCAAAGACATCCCAGCCGAACCCCCTACCCAAATGAGTTTGTTTTAGAATTTCATTCATCCGTTTAGGGTGATATGCTGGGAACAGGATAGGCCACACCCCCTTGAGGTGGGAAGACTGCAACGCTACCATCAAACACCAATCCACGCCGCCCAAAAAGGTTGTCATGCTCAAGACTCTCCTCCATGGTTTCCCCCAAAAGCGCTCTACCTAGAATGTATTGTGGTTATCTAACATCACCATCATGAAAGTTCTTAAATTTCTGGGATGGTCGGTGTTTGGGCTTGTCATCCTGGCTGGCCTGGCCTATGGGTTTCTCCCAGCTATTGGCACGACGCTCATCACGCAGGGGTTGACCAATCGTGGATTTACCAACGTCGAAATCGCCATCAACCGTCCCGGAACACATGGACTGATGATTCCTTCGTTAGCGTTCCGCACTCCTCCAGAGTCCGGGTCAACCTCTATCAGCATCGACAATACGGAAATCATCTATTCTCTAGACTCTCTGTTGAATAACGTGGTCGAGACCGTGAACATTGAACGGATGAAAATCGTTTGGGATTCTTCGTTGCTAGAAAAGCCCTCAGCTCCATCGCCTTCCCATCCGACTGATTCACCCTTTGAATTCAGGTCATTCGGCTCTGGGGCCATGCTCCCCGTCCTGCCGTTCCAACATCTCCGCATCAACCACGTGGACATTTCTAATCCACTGGCTCCACCGACCCTGCAACAAATCTCCCTCAACGCCAATATGGACGCCCTACCTGAAGGGTATGAGGGCTCCATACATCTTGAAGGAGACGGGCTTCTCCTGAATCGCCTCACCTTCTCCCTGACACCCAATGGCACGGTATCGTTTACTGGAACCCATACAAGTGCTCCAGATGACCCCGTGCTTGACCTGCAAACCTCACTGGAACCATCGACTTCAGGCTTAGCGCTTCAAGGTCAGGCCGAGATCAAACTCCACCCATTGATTCACACATTGGCGGCCTTATACCCGCTTCCGGCTGAATATCAGGCGGTGACAGGAAAATTTTCTGGCACATGGACAGGTACCCTTCAGGAGCAGCCATCACAAGCCGACTCTCCCTTCGGACCTATTCAGGGGGATTTTTCGCTCAATGCCCACATGCCTACATGGCCTCCCTTGGCCCAAGACATTCAGATTCTCACACATGGCACATTTTCTGTAGAAGGGCCTGACCTCACCGTTGTCTTGCAACCATCTTCCGCTGGCAGTGTCAATCTTGCTCTGGATACCTTAACCCCTCCAGCTCTCACCCCTTTCCTCACACACAAAGGCGTTCGGACACTCAAGTGGAATATTCTGCGGCCCACTCATGTCGTGGTCCCTATCGAGAAAAGTCTGGATACCGTTCAGGTTCCGTCCGGACACATTCACATTGCCATGCAGAATGCCTCGGAACAACTGGAAATGTTTCTATCACCTCAAGGTCTTCTGTGGAAGCCATCCAGTGGCGTTGAAGGGAAAGGAGACGTGAGCATCTCCACACACTTCAAACCGGCGCCCACTCCCTCTCTAAGCCTGGAAATGCTGTCTCTAGAGGTCAAGGCCAACTTATCCTTATCGGCGGGTCAGATTGAGGTCGCGCTCAATCCGACATCTCTCCTGCGCCTTTCCAATGTGAAGAATGAGGCCATGCATATCCCAGCGCTTAAAGGCCGTTTCCCCAAAGGGCTCGCCTGGATCTATCACGCAGAATCACAAACATGGGAATTACAGGCCGCAGCCTCAACCCTTGTTCTCCCGACTTTTTCCTTACAAGGCCAACAATGGAAATTAGGAGAGATTCTCACAAAAGATCTGAGGATGACCGCCACACCTGAAAAATGGGAGGTGAATGGAGAAACCACGGTCACACAGGTGCAACCGCCAACGGCCGCCTTCAAAATTCCACCTTCCCATTGGCAGGCCCGGTATGCGGTCACCCCTACCGCCATGACCGTTCAGTTCAATGGGAACGTGCTTGAGCATCCGGTCCACGTAGGCGGGCAAGTCAGGCTTAATCTCCTCACAGGTGAAGGCGCAGTCACCATGGCGCTGAAACCCATTGAGTTCGCACCCCCGACACTCGTCTTAAGCCAATTCATTCAGCCATGGCCCAATCCAGATATGGACGTGACCCATGGAACCATCTCAGCCTCAGCGGTAGTGACCTTCCGCAAAGCCCCCAATGATCCCGACAAACCGTTTCACCTTAACAATCTGCATGGAATCGTAGATTTCAAAGAAATCGGTGGGTTTTTCAAGCCCACCATCATTGAAGGACTCACGACACGTGTGGAAATTCTTGGAAAGGATGAGACGCTGCGAATTCCACCCACCCCGCTTCGCATCAGGAATATCCAATCAGCCATCGGTGTTACGGACACATCACTCCTCTTTTCAACCGGAACGTTCCCACAGACTTCGATACCGACTCTTTCCATCACGAACATGAGCACTCATCTTTTGGGAGGAACAGTCTCCCTGGCAGACGCCACATTTGATCCCAAGGCTGGAACCCATAAGGTGATCCTCCAAGTCAGTGGACTGGACCTGAATGAAGTTTTACGCTTGGAACAACAAGAGACCGTGAAAGGGACCGGCACTCTTGATGGTACGCTGCCTCTCTTTATCTCCAGGGCGGATTCGGGCATCGTTGTCACCGTCCAGCAGGGCTCCATACACGGTCGGTCGCCCGGTGGAACGCTCCATTTTGAGGTCGCTGAAGAAACCGCGAGTTCATGGGCCAAGAGCCAACCCCAACTCGATCTTATCGTCAAAAGTTTAGAAAATTATCACTATTCCAAATTAGCGGTTGGTGTCGATTATCAAAAAAATGGTATTCTAAACTTAGCGACCCAATTAGAAGGGAAAAATCCAGACTTCCGGAACGGCGTTCCCATTCACTTCAACCTCAACATTGAAGAAAATATCCCAGCCCTCATGAAAAGCCTATCGCTCGTGAAAGATCTTGAAAATAAGATTGAAACAATGATGGCTGGACCAGGAAAGTCATCAACCAAGAAGAAGGACTGACCTTCAGAACTTCCATAAATGAACGTGTAGTTGCCAACGCCATTCACTGCATAGAAGGGGAACCTATGATCCAACGACCTCGAACGCACTTGGTGTTTTTAAACCTTGGAACCATTCTCGTGTTTCTGGCCACGGTGGTCCTTGGAAGTTGCACCCCTCGGGTAGAAGTGGCGGTTCCAGATAAACCGATTACCATCAACCTGAACGTCAAAATTGACCATGAAATTCGCGTGAAAGTCGAAAAAGATTTAGACAACGTCTTTACCGATAAGAGCGGACTCTTTTAAGAAACACGAGGACAACCATGACAACATCGAATCAACACCAACACACTCTGGCAATTATCCTGAGCTGCTTGCTCTTCTTCTTTACCCCCCTCATGGCCTTTGGTGTCACCTTGGATGAAGCCAAACAACAAGGTTCACTCGGAGAACGTCCAGACGGGTATCTTGGACTGGCCAAGCCCCCCGCGACCCCCGATGTCATCAGTCTCATGAAAGACATCAATAACAAACGTCGAGACGTCTATAAGGGAATCGCCGAAAAAAACGGCACCGCTCTCTCAGCCGTCGAAGCCTTAGCAGGGAAAAAAGCCATAGAAAAAACCACCTCAGGACAATTCATCATGCAACCCGACGGAACCTGGACCCCCAAACCCTAGATATGGCATTCAAGGAAATTTAGATAAAAACCTTTATCTAGAAAAGGAAGGTAGATTCAATAAATTTCACAAAAAAATGAAGTTAAAAAAAGTCTTTAATAGGATGTGATCCATTCTTTTTCCTGCGAAATGATGTAACTATTAAATTGGCAAAAAAACACTATATGCAGAAACAATGAACTCCTTCTCAGGAGACCCAATTTCTACTAGCTTCTTTTTCGGGGCTTCATGTTGAGGAAGTTGGACATAGTACTCTAACCCTCCAAAAAGTTGATCC
>Ga0224496_10001234_pt1 | contig 16184 bp, 13 predicted proteins | sample SF_Jul11_sed_USG_2_FD_168127 | JGI IMG/M metagenome (GOLD analysis project Ga0224496, IMG submission 168127) | Sediment microbial communities from San Francisco Bay, California, United States - SF_Jul11_sed_USGS_8_1 | ecosystem: Environmental > Aquatic > Marine > Sediment | place: USA...
TTCGGTGGCGGCGATTTTATAAAAATTCAAGGCCTTCTTTAGATTGCCGGTCGTGTAATTTTCGTCAGCCACGGCCAATAAATCGTTCATGCTGTAAAGACCGTTTGATTTTTCAAGCAGGCCCGCAGTCTTTATGAGGTATTTAATCGAAAGGAATTTTTTGCCGGCTTTCTTGTAGAGGAGGCCCAGGTTGACGTTGTAGTAGCGGTTAAATTCGTTTTTACCTAATAGTTTGATCAAGAGATTGGCCGCGTCTTCTTTTTTACCCTGCACGTCCAAAATGAGGGCTTTTAACAGGTCTAGGGTCTCGTAATCATCGCTGGAAAGATCCTTTATGGCCTGTTCAGCGACATCAGGCTGTTTGTTCCTGATGGCATAGAGCGCAAGGTTAAATCTGTGATTGAGAGCGTGCTCAGGGTCTTCCTCAATTTCCTTTCTAAAACCGTTAATTACGTCTACAGGCTTAATCTCGATGGGCTTTTCGGTGAGAAGTTTGATTTCATGCTCGAGTTCTGAAACGGCGACGGATTCGCCATCTGCTTCCTTGTTGTCCTTTTCTAAGGTAAGAACCTGTAATTTTTGAGTAGTCGCCTCTTCTTTCTCATCCATTAACTTTTCGGTCATCTTTTCGATTATATCCTTTGGACCGATGTAATCGGGAAGGATATAATCGGTCACTTTGTCGAAAATCGAGACGGAACTGATTAGGGCTTCATCGTATTTATTGATGCGGGCCATGGACGCGGCGAGATTGTAGAAGGCTTTTTCGTAGTTTTTGTTGATTTTCAGAGCTTGTTTGTAGAGGCCTTCCGCCTGTGGGTAGTTCTTAAGTTGTCTGGCGAAGTTGCCAAGCTTATTGGCCAGTTCAAAGTCGGTGGTATTGTCCTTCATCATATTCAGACCGATGGACAAGGCCGATTCATAAGATCCCGAGTTGGCGACGTTTTCCAATTCCTTTTTCAGCTTTGGGTAGGCTTCTTCACGGCTTACCGCCATCGCCTTATCAAATTCGATCATGGCCCGGTTGAAAAACTTCTCGGAAAGGAGTTTGATGCCGCTTTTGATTAAAACGTCAACTTTTTCCCGGTTTGAATCTTCCTTACTTTGAAATAATTTGTTTAACATTGATGTCTTTTATTTTAATTAATCATGGCCATATTATTACGCTCAATTTAAAAAAAAACAATCTTTATTTCAATTCATTTGTCCCGATCAGGTGTCATTCGATCCAACAGGACCTTTAAAGGATGATTTAACAATTGAAAAAAAACAGATTAATATATAAAAAATCCTGTAGGTTTTTTTAAAACTGAACAGGAACTATTCTTTTGGCACTATGATTTCAAATTGTTTTATTTTTTTATGTAAATTACTTCTTTCAACCTGAATCATATCGGCTGTTTTGGAAATATTCCAATGATTTTTTCTTAGAACGGACTCGACAAACTGCTTCTCAAAGCTTTCTTTGGCCTCTTTAAGACTCTCAGGGAAATTCTTGACTTCGATCAACTCGGAGTTGGACATCCGGATCACGGGAGGGACGTGAGCAAGTTGAATTTCCAGGTCCTTAACCATGATGATCATTCGCTCAACGATGTTTTTCAGTTCCCTGACATTTCCAGGCCAATGGTAGTCCATTAGACATTTTAACGCCTGTTTTGAGATTGTTTTTTCGGAAGCTGAAGAATGATTGCTGTACTGACTGAAAAAATGCCTGATCAATAGTGGTATATCTTCCGTCCGGTCTTTTAAAGGGGGAATTTCGATCGGGATAACGTTGAGTCGATAAAAAAGATCCTCTCTGAAATGGCCGGCCGTGATTTCTTCTTGAAGATTTTTATTTGAAGCGGCGATGATCCTGACATCCACCTCGAACATTTTGGTGCCGCCCACTCTTTCAAAACGCTGCTCCTGGAGTACCCTTAGTATCTTAGCTTGGGTTTTAAGGCTCATATCCCCGATCTCGTCCAAAAACAGGGTTCCGCCGTTGGCTTGGTCGAATTTTCCGATTTTTTTGCTGACCGCTCCTGTAAAAGAGCCTCTTTCATGACCGAACAGCTCACTTTCGATCAATTCTTCTGGGATTGCCGCGCAGTTCAACTCGATAAAAGGCTTCGAGTTCCTGAGGCTCTTTTCGTGAATTTGTCTGGCGACAAGTTCCTTTCCGGTTCCGTTTTCTCCGTTGATCAGGACCCAACCATCAGTCGGCGCAGCGAGTTCGATCTGCTCCATGACCGTTTTGATTGCCTGGGATTCTCCGATGATATGGTGATCAGCTAGCCTTTGAGAGTTCTTAAGTTCCAGATTTTCACGTCTAAGATTGACTTCCCGCAAAGCATGCTGGACCGTCAAAAGAATCTTTTCCAGGGATAGAGGTTTTTCGATAAAGTCGTAAGCCCCTTTTTTAGTGGCCTTAACCGCCGTTTCGATGGATCCGTGACCTGTCATGATGATGACGCAATGATCGGGGAACTCGCTCTTGATCCATTCTAAGAGTTCCAGGCCATCAATGCCCGGCATCCAGATATCGATCAGTGACACATGAATGTTAAACCCCTCATCTTCCAATAGGATTTGTTTCGCGATTTCCGCGTTGCTGGCCGTCTTGATGATAAAACCCTCATCCTGCAGGATTTCCTTAAGGGCGGTCAGGATCGAACTCTCGTCATCGACGATCAGAATTTTTTCAGCCATAGTTAATATTTTACGCGGGTAATTCGATGGTGAATTTGGTGCCTTGGCTACCCAGGGATTCAGGCCGGATAAAGCCACCGTGGTCGGTTATAATCTGCTGAACGATAGCCAGTCCCAGGCCGGTTCCTTGCTCTTTGGTCGTGACATATGGATCGAAGATTCTTGTGATCATGTCTGTAGGGATTCCGCATCCCGAATCGATAACATCGACCGTGACGATTTTCAGATCCTTCGAAAAACAACTGATCAGCTCGACCTTGCCGTGATCCTTTAAGGACGCGACCGAATTGTCGATCAGATTCGTAAAAACCCTCTTAATCTGTTCGCTGTCCAGTGGGATTTTGGGCATGTCCGGGTCCGTTGTTAAGCTCAACTCAATTCCCTGGGGCAGACCTGGTTTGAAAAGATCGGTGACTTCCCTCAGTATTTGATTGATATTGTTGGGTGAAGGGTTGATTTCCGGAAGTCTCGCGAACTTGGAAAACTCGTTCACCATATTCTTAAGGCCGTGAACTTCATTGATGATGATTGAAGTGCAGTTGTCAAGCAGTTCTTTGTCTTTGAGGTTGTCCAAATATTTTTTTCTGATCCTTTGCGCTGAAAGCTGGATAGGGGTCAATGGATTCTTGATTTCATGGGCGATTCTCCTTGCTACCTCCTGCCAGGCTCTGGCGCGGGTGGAGCGGTTGATCTCCGATAAATCCTCAAGCACCAATAGCCGGCCAATGGGAATCCCTTTTAGTGAGTTGAGCTGAAAGATTTCGGAGGAGAGATGGAGGGTTTTTTTCTCAATTTTAATGTGAGAGCTTTTTTTAATGGATTTTTCCTTGGAGACCGTCAGTTCGTCCATCAAGGATTCGATATAGTCTGCCTGGTCTTTTTGGAAGACGGAAAGATAATGCCTTCCAAGGACTTTGGTTTGTTTGATCTGCAACAGATTAAGCATGAAGGGGTTGATGCCCCTGACATAGCCTGAGTTGTCGATAAAAAAGATTCCGTTTTGAATATTCTGCAAAACCAATTCGACAAAGATATTTCGCTCCTCAAGTTCCTTGTTGCTGTTGATGAGTTCGCTCTGACTCTGTTTGAGTTCTTTCCTGTTTTGCTGGAGTTCCTTGGTCATGGTGTTAAAGGAAGTCAGCAGCATACCGATCTCATCATCCGCTTTGAGTTCGATCTGGAAATCAAGGTCGCCCTTGGAAATCCGGTGAGTGCCTTCGACCAGAATCTCGATCGGATCGACGATGGACCTCGCCAGATAATACCCGAACCAGGTACCCGCAAAGACGATCAAGAGCGTAAACAGGAGCAGATAGCTGATATAGTTGGTCCTGATGGGGCCCTCTAGATAAAGGAGGTTATTATGCTCAAGGAGTTTGGATTGCAGATCCTTTAGTTTTTCGAAGGAATCCCCTGTAAAAAATTTATCCAGCTCAAGATAATAAGGAGACTTGCCGATTTTAAGGGGTACGATGACCCGGTAATTCAGTCCGGTTTTTATGGGCAGGATTTCAAAGAAACTATCGGTAATTTCGCTTCGATCCATATTTAAGATGGAAAACGGACTCCACAGGTTCATAATATCATCTGTCCTGAAATATTTACTCAGAACCTCCCATTCGGCATTGTACCAGACAAAGCTGTCCAGTTGGTAATCCTTAATCTTCTGTTGATGCCAGACCGGGTTTTTTATGGTTGTCTTTAGGAATTGTTTTTCGCTGAGGTTTTTATTTAGTTCGCTGGTGATGACCTCCGAAAAATGGACGAGGGATGTCCGGTGGTTTTCCCTGAAGCCCTCGATGACGGAAGAGGATTCCTTAAGGGCGACGGAATATTGTCCGTGAAACCAGAAGTCCAGGCTGTTTTTTAAAAAAACGATGGTGATGTACAAAAAAAGCAACATCGGTAAGGTCGATACCAGAATAAAAGCAAGTGTCAATTTGAATTTCAGGCGGAAACCGAGCCTCCGGGTCTTTCTTTCGTAGATAAGCTTGATCAGATTTCTTAAGATCAACAGCGAAACAACGATCAAAAGGATCACGTTCAGGTTGATCAGCAAGAAGATGTTGAGGTTGGAATCGATGTTGCCCCACTGCTTCATCTCCTGGTGGTAGAGATTAAAAGAAATCAGGCTAATGATGAGTAAAATGAGAAAAATCAGGATGCCGATCCGGTTTCTGATTTGTCTTTTATGTTCAGGGATTTTAATCAGGTCTTTTAAGCTGAGGTTGTTGGACATCTTTATTTAACAACGGGATCGTTAATATGTCTAAAAGGTTGAAAAAGATCCTCCGCCTAGTCTAATAGCGGAAATTCTTAGGAACAACGACCAAACCATCGGAAATAAAGAAAAGTTGTTTATCATTTGAAAGTTTGATTCCGACATTTTGATTGGCGGGAATAACGACATTGGTATCGATGATGGCGTTTTTGATATGACAATTTTCTTCGATGACGCAATCAGACATGATGATCGAATTCTCAATATGACAACCCGAGTTGATACAGACGTTTCTTCCGATCAAAGATCGGCTGATCTTGCAGTCGAAAAGCTTTGAGCCACTCCCTATCGAGGACTTAAAGATTTCGACACCTTTAGACCCTCCGTAATGGGCTGAGGGCAACTGTTCTCCCATGGTTCTGATTTTCCATTCAGGAGTGCAAGTGCGCTGTTTTTCAAGCTGATCCAGGAAGATCATGTTGGCATCGAAATAACTGCGGATGGTACCGACATCCTGCCAGTAATAACCGAACCGACTGTCAACGAAAGAATAGGCCTTTACTTTATCGATGCCCAGCATGGACGGGATGATGTCTTTTCCGAAATCATGCGAACTTTTATTGCGGGCGTCCTGCGCGAGACTTTTGACCAGCGAGTCGGTCTTAAAGAGGTAGATTCCCATATTGATGAAACAATCATCCCCTTCCCCCGGGATTAGGGAGGGATCGCTTGGTTTTTCAAGGAAGGATGTGATATTTTGATCCTGATCGGCCGTGAGAACACCGAACTGATAGGCTTCCTGTTTTTTGATCTTTAAAACCGACAAGGTTAAATCCGCGTCCTGGCTTGTATGCTGCGCGAAGATCTCGCTGTAGTCCATGTTGTAAATATGGTCGCCGGATAAAATCAGGACATGATCGGGCCGATGGTCTTCCAGAAGATGCAGATTTTGAAAGATCGCGTCCGCGGTTCCCTGATACCACTTGTCTGATATTCTCTGCTGAGCTGGCACTGAGGAGATGAATTCGGAGAGCTCGTGAGCCAGAAAGTTCCACCCGATTTTAAGATGACTTTCCAGTGAAAGACTTTTGGTTTGGGTCAGGACATAGATTTGTCTCAGTCCGGAATTGATGCAGTTTGATAGAACATAATCGATAATCCTGAACCGGGCGGCGAATGGGACCGCGGGTTTGGAGCGGTCTCGTGTCAGAGGATAAAGCCTGCTGCCTTTTCCGCCGGCAAGGATGAAGGTTAAAATGTTCTTAGCTTGTAGGGACATGTTTTTTTGCTTTAGGGATTTAATATATCTTGCACGGTCTGCTTCAGTTCCGTCAAATTGCCGCTTTTTATGACGTAGGATGTCGCACTCCAGGTCAGGTAGTTTTCCTTGAAATGACTATAGGCGCTGTGAATGATAACCGGTAGATTGTTTTGGGTACTGATGATCTTTTCCAGCGCTTCGATTCCGTCCATTCCTGGCATTTTGATATCAAGGATGACCAGATCGACCGCTTGTTTCTTTAAACTCAGCAGTCCATTGAAGGCGCTGTTGGCTGTTGATACCTCATAGCCGAGATCGGTAAATTCCAGGCTGAGTAATTCGCAAATATTGACTTCATCGTCGATAACCAAAATCCGTTTTTTTTGTCCCATTGGCTCACTCCGAATAATGTTCACTAAAAGTAATTTTAAACGTCGTTCCTTTTGTCGGTACGGATGTGACTTCGATACTGCCACCGTTTTTTTCTACCAGTTTCTTGACGACGACTAAACCCAATCCTGTTCCATCCTTTTTAGTGGTATAAAAGGGTGAAAAAATCTTTTCAATTTCGGTGCTAGGAAATCCAGGTCCAGTATCTTGAATCGTGAAGATTATTTTTTCTTTAACGTAATTGGCTAAAATAATCAACAAACCATTTTTATCAATTGCTTCGACCGAGTTTTTAACCAGATTGCTGATAATCTCGAAAAGGTGATGCTCTTTTATATTAATATTGGGTAGATTGCCCTGTAAATTAACATTGACGGAAATCTCCCTTTTTAAGATTTCTTCCTCCATCAGCGCAATGACCCTATTGATGACCTTGGAGGAGTCACAGCGGCCCTGGTCAACTTTTTCGGGTACGGAGCTTGATAAAATATCGTTGATGACCAACTCCAGGGTATCGACGGTCTCTACGATTCTCTTTAAGGAGTCGTAATGTTTGCTTCTGGTCGCGGTCTGGTTAAATACCCGCCTTGCAAATCCGCCAATGATCGCGAGCGGACCCCTGACCTCATGGGCCATATGGGCTACAAGCTCTCCCATGGCAGCGAGTTTCTCTTTTTGTACTAGGATAGCCTGACTTTCCCTAATTTGTAAATTTGCTTTTTTAACATTGGTGATACTTTCTTCCAATTTGATCAACAATCGGACTGACTCGATCACGTTGACGGCTGTTTTTGTGAATCGGGTCAGTTTTTTTATATCCAGGTTGGTGATGGGTCTGCGGGTCACTTGGTTGTCGGCGATAATCACTCCGATGGACCTTCCATGCCAAATCATTGGAATAATGATGCATTCGCTCACAGATAAAAGTTGTCTCAACCAAATTACGCTCGGATCATTCACGTTTAAAGAATTATCGTTCACGATGATGTATTTTTGGGTAACTAAGGGCTGAATCAGAATATGTTCATAATCGTCTAGCTTAACATTGATTTGCTGAACCATTTCATTGACCAAGAAATCCTTTTGGTATTTTAGATTCTGGTAGTGAGTGATCATTTCAGTTAAGGTTTTTGGAGTTTGGTCAAATTCCTGATAAATCTTGCCCGCTTCTTCACCAGAGCCCGGTCCGATCGCTTGTATTCCTTTGAGGCTTTCTGATTTTTGGTCGATGTAAAGTAAAAAAGCCCGGTTGAATTGAAGACCTTGTCCTGCCGTAATCGAAACCAAGACCGCACCGAAAATGTCATAGATGGTTTGGTCGAGCTGGTCATCGTTCATTTGGTGGAAACGCTCGTTGAGTTGCTTCATTTTGGAATTGACGAGTTGTTGGAGCTCGACCTCCTCAGTGATATTGTCGAGTGAGAGCAACAGAAGGATTTTGTCTTCATGAGTCAACTTGAAGATGGAGAACTCGACATCGATGATGATATTGTTTTTTTGTTTTAATTTGGCGCTTTGGTTGATAAGCGAAGTTACTGATTGATTGGAATCCAGCAGATTCTCAAAAAAAAGCTCCTCCGTTACAAATTCAGGCAAAAGGACCGAAAAGGATTGATTGTTGATTTCATCCTCATTGAAACCGAATTGTTGTTTGGCGGGTTGGCTCCAATGGACGATCTTGTAATCCGAATCGATGATCATCCATACATTAAGAATTTTATCCAGATTTTGGAATAGGACTTCCTGGTAGATCATATTAAAAGAGCCTTACAAATAAATTTAACAGACGGTTTTTTCTAAACAACCCGATGATTTTTGTTGATCCAATTACTACTCTATCAGATTTAGTAATATCAAATAAATTTTGAGTGAGCAAACTATCGTTTTCTATGATGATCATCGTGACTTTAATCAATGATCGACAAGGCTTTTTTAAACTCGTACTTTTTAATCAATGATTCAACGTTAATAAAGAGTTCTTTTTTTCGTACGGAAGTTCCAGTGCGAGAATTTCGCTTAATTTCTGATCGCATGGAAGCTTACGGTTCGATTTCAAAGCTAGTTTAAGGTCTTCCATTAACTGCTCAAATTCAGTTGAATCAAAGGGACGCTAGAGAACCTCACTCTTAGAATCGTTATTTTTTAACTGCAGACTGAAAATTTCCCGCAGTGAGTTCAGAACAAGTTTTATTGATGAATCCAGTTCATCTATTAGCAGTTCGAGCTCCATATGGGAATCGTTATTTAAGGCGTTTTCCAGTTTTTGAGCGGTATCCGCCAAAGTGGACGCGCCGATACTATCGGCCAAACCCTTTAGGCTGTGAATATCCAATAAGGTTGTTTTCCGGTCTAAATCAACCTGATTTTTAAACAGGCTTAGATCACTGGAAAAATAATTGTCATAAAATCGGTGAAGGTGCTTTAAGTAGTCCGCTGATTAGTGGTTCATTCTGGATAAAGCCAGTTCAATATCGAGATTGGGTATTGTAAAGGTAGTCCTTAAAATTGACGAAAGCTTTGTAAACGATGATAAAAGCCTGGATCTTAATAAAATGACCGATGATATTGGGAAGTCCATATAGTTTAACATAAAGCGTAAAGCTAAGTTCAGAAAAAATAAAAAAGATGATCGACCAGGTAAAAAAATGGATGAAATGCTTATCAAAGTCTCTGGCTTTAGATCTCAAAGTTAAAATAGAACCCAATAAAAACAAAGAAATGATATATTCGCTGATTTTCCTAAAAAGGCAAGGGCCTGGAGATATCGGGCGATGATCCAAAGCTGAACAGCTCATTGGGAAGAGGGAGAAAGATGTTCATGCCGTTGTAGAGAAGGACAAAGAGAAAATCGATGGCCAAAACCTCGCAAAGTGCGGCTACGATTAAATTAAGTTAACTACTTTCCTTGAGACCGATGCTGTTAACAGCGATGACGAAAACACCAAAAACGATCAGGATGCTACAAATTCGGCTAAAACACTTAACAATAAATAAGACTGAGTCTCGGAGATGAACAGAACGGTTAAAAGCGCGATTAGAAAAAACAGTTCCTTTATGGAGAAAATATTTAACCAAGTTCCCTGTCGAGAGCGTTTGAGGTGTTGTGGATTGATATGATTCATTTTAATGAATTAATAATTGGTTTTATCGGTGTCTCTCAAGTTAATGACCACTTTTACAACGGATTATATAAATGATATCATAAAGATCGGGTCAAATTAATACATCGTTTTATGCAATTATTATTAATTATTTAAATAGATAAAGCTCCATTAGTCTAGCGATAAGGTTACTCTATCGAAGTCTTCTTTTGCGTAACGCCCTGGAAAATGGAAAAGTTTTTTTAGGGATTTCTGATGGCTGGAGGTTTTATCATACAATTTTGAGGGATTGATGTCATCATTTAGGTTGTCTGATTTAAAATGAAGCATTAAAGTTTAGTTAAAAACAAAACATGAGGAAACATGATCAACCTGGCCCATCTATCGGATGAATTTCCTATCGATATTTCAGAAAAAGATTTTGAAAAAATGATCGCCATGAAAACGATCGGATGGACTCAATGTGATAGCGAGATGGAATGGCTTTCCAAACTTTATTACTTACGGAAAGGAGTAAAAGAAGGCAAAATATCCAAGGAAGATTTCCACCAAAAGGAAAAAGCACTGGTCATCAACTGGTGGGAAAAATGGTGCTAAAACATATTGAAGATCATTAAAGGGCAATTCAAGGATTCAGTTCGAGCTTTCAGACAAGATTAAGTGACATATAATCAATTATATATTGAGAAGTTTATTTTCACTTGGGGAAAAATGTTATATAATCGATTATGAGATAAAACCGGGTTTCATAGGAGGGAAGATGAGTATCAAAGTCTTAATAAAAAGAAAAATCATATCCGATAAATATGCGGAACTTGCCGAGCTTTTAAAACAGATGCGAACGAGTTGTACACAACAGCCAGGCTATATTTCAGGGGAGACCTTAAACCGTCTGGATAAACCAGGAGAAAATTTGGTGATCAGCACCTGGAAAACCCTTGAGGATTGGCAAAACTGGCAGAAAAGCCCTAGTCGTATAGATATTCAGGAAAATATTGATTTCTTATTGCAGGAAAAAACAGAATTTGAAATTTATCAGGCCTGAATAGAATTATAAAGTCAGGGTTGAGTGAAATTGGACTTAATAATAATTGATTTTGAATGGTCTGGACTTATGATGGAAAGACCCTTTTCATCAGTTCGCTTAGATACTGTGGATCTCTCAGAGATTGGATCTCAAGAAAGTGCAAGTCGATATTTTGTTTTGCAAGTAACTCCAGTTTTCCCCGCGACAAAAATCCGTTAAAAAGAGCGATGATAGGCGTGAACTGGTAAAGAGACTCCTCAGTTCTTAAAAGTTTTATCAAATGCGTCAATAAATCGATATCCATCTCCAAAATCAGCAGATCGGCAAAGACGCTGTTAAGCCTTGTCGTGGCGGTCTCGAAATATTTCGCGATCAAAGGAACATTTTGTCTGGCCAGTTCATGTTGGGTTTCCAAATTTCTTTTTATCTTGCTGGAGTACTTTCTGTTGATTTGTTTTACCTGATCATCAGGGAGTTTTTGTATAAGATCCAGGCTTAAAGAAAACTCCTCGATCATATTAGGGTCGATGGAGTTGGAAATCCTGATCAGAGCCTTGGATATCTGCTTTGACAAGCCCGCTTGAGTAGTGCAAATTCCGATCTTTTTGCTCGGCGAGAGACTAAGAAGCCTTTTTTTGATGGAACTGTGTCTTTTGATTGCCAGTTCATTAATTGAGCTTAGGTTCTTTTTGAAAAAATCCGCAGTTTGATCCCAAAATTCATAATAAGTTAATTGATTGAGTTCCTGATCGATCATTTGTATTTCATCTTTGATTTTGGCGATATTATTATTGACGATCGGATTGTATTTTCCTCCCAGTTCACTCTCCAGCCTTGTCAAATTCTCCAAAATACTGTTCTTGCAGGAATGATTTATTAAAATAAAACCGTTTTGAGAAAAATCCTTTAAATAGGTTGGTTGAAATGAAACCAATTTGTCCTGACTGTCAATTTTGCTGATGTCGAGAAGGATTTTTTTAGGGATTTTATTAAGCTGATGATTCATCAAGGTAGCATGCAGCTTATCGGTGTAGATAATCAAAGCTTTTTCATCTGTTCGGTTGATGATTTCATTTTTGCTTTGATCCCATAATTCGGCTTTGTTTATCAACTCACGCAGCAAAGCGAGATTTTTTTCAGCGTTTTGGACCTGAAGATCTTCATGTGACTTGAAGACCTGAACGCTTTTGGCGGTCTTGAGCCGCTCTTTATAGCGGTTTCTTTTGGAAATAAGCTCTGATTTTTGTTTCTTCAAAAAGACACTGTCCAGTGGTTTGAGTGGTGGGATCTGGAAATCGACTGGTTCCTCCAAGAGGGAAGTGAATTCCTTAAAAATTTCAACCCCCTTTTGAATCGGCAATGAGAGATGTAATGACCGGTCTTGGATTTTTTCACTGGTCAAGTTGATTAAGATTCTCTCGGACTGGGTCAGATCCTGTCCATAAACCGAAACCTGATGGTAGCCTTCCTGTTCGAGATGAAATTTGATGATTTTTGAGACGAATTGATATTGAGATAAGACAGTGACCGGAATATTGTTTTTGATGAGCGAATTTTGATTAAAAATGATCTTTAAAAACTTGTCGGCATAAACCCGCTTGATGAATTCGGCAATCCTTGAAAGATTCGCGATAAGACCTGGATGATTTTTTTTAAGCGATAAATGGGTACTGATTCCATGGATCGTCATGTCTTCGGTCTCAAAAGATAAAATATCCCGATGATGAAAACCCGATATTAAATAGGTCCGCTCATTGACGACCAAAAGTCCGGACAGCTCATGTTCTTTAAGCTCACGCTCGATTTCACCAGTGATCAGATCGATAAAACCAGTAGTCGGGTACTTCTTCCCTTTCCAGATAACCGCTTCGATTTCATCCCAGGGCCAAAAATTAATATTTTTGGTTTGATCTCTCAAGCTCTCAATTTGAGGGGGTAGCTCAATGACAGGGGTTGGCTTGACTTCATGTCGAATGTAAAGGCTGTCATCTTTAATGAATATCTGGCTGGGTCTGCTTAGCCGGATATAGCCGATATTTGAAAAACAAAACAAAGGATAAAGGTTTTTATTGAAGTACTCTAAAAAAAACCGATCAAGATCTTTTTCCAAAAGGAAAAAATGCGGATTAAAGGAAGATTTGGATTTGGAAGTCAAAGTGACGAAACGTTCGAAACTTTCAAAATGGCTAAAGGAACATGCCGAAGTGATGATAAGGTCGGGTTTGAGCTGAAAAAGCTTTTGAATGCCTTCTTCTTCGTGTTTTTCCCAGTTCTTTTGGAAAAAGACAAATTCAAAGTCAATTTCGCTGGGTATTAACTCAAACTGGATGAGGTTGGATAGTTTTTTCCAATGAGAAAGACGAAGGCCGACTCCAAAAATGATGACTTTACTGGTAGCGATATTTTTCATTTCATCTATTCGAGCGCAGAAGGGGACCAAAATCGCCGTAAAGCAGTTGGAATATCCCAACCGCGGTGATTGCGGCCGTATCGGATCTGAGTATCCTCGGACCCAGGCGGATGGGTCTCGCGTTGAATATTTCAATCTCATCTTTTTGAAAGCCGCCTTCAGGACCGATCAGGATTCTCACGCCATTATTATGGGTGCGCAAGATAACTTGATCGGGCCTTTCGCCTTCGGGACTAAGTAATATAAGTTCGTTGTCCTCATCTGGCAGGTCAGCTTTGCTTGATCCAGAAAAAGTATGGCCAGAAAAAACAATTTCGGGTGGTGATAGACGACCGGATTGTTTGCAGGACTCGACCGCAATTTTCCTCCATCTTAGAAGTTTTTTATGGACATCTGAGCCGCAGGGGGGGCGTTGGGAGAAGCGGCTTGTGAAAACCGTAACCTGACTGACGCCAAGCTCGGTCGTCTTTTGTATCAGATGATCCATAGCCTTATCCTTGACGAGCGACTGAAGAAGATGGATCTTAAAATCAGGTTCACTGGGAACCGGCATCTCCTTTAAGACCTTCAAACGAATCGTTTTGTTTTGCAGTTGAATAATTTCTGTCTGAAAACGCTTTTGAGCCAGGTCCTGGATGACGATTTGGTCGCCGAGTTGCTTGCGGCGTGATTTTAAAATATGAAGGGCTTCCTCACCCTTGATTTCAAATGTCTCCAAAGGATTGATTTCACCACTGAAAATAAAATATGACACGGAGTACTTGATAAAAATAATTAAGATGCATAATCTGAAATTCGATATTCTTTATTATAATTTCTTCTCATATTTCAGACTGTCTTACAAGAGGCTTCAACCTTTTCCATTCTAACCAATGGGGTTATGGTCAACTGGATAATATCTCGGAGATAAGATGAGTGACAAGCTAACCCAGCTAAAGAAAATGACGGTTGTCGTCGCAGATACGGGTGATTTCGATTCCATAGCCAAGTATTCTCCTATCGACGCTACGACCAACCCCACTTTAATCCTTAAGGCATCTCAGATGCCCGCTTATCAAGGTTTGGTTAAGGAGGCGGCTGATTGGGCACAAGAACAGGGAGGCGATGAGACGAAAAGGGTTGATGATTTCATCGATAAACTCTCGGTTAATTTCGGTGAACAGATATTAAAGATCATACCTGGAAATGTATCCACTGAGGTAGACGCGCGGCTCTCTTTTGACACCGAGGAAACCATCAAAAGAGCGGAGAGGTTAATTGAGCTTTACCAGAAACAGGGCATTGCCAAAGACAGGGTTTTGATTAAGATTGCCGCGACCTGGGAGGGGATCAGGGCGGCAGAAGTCTTGGAGAAAAGGAAGATTCGTTGTAACCTGACCCTTTTGTTTGGGTTCGCCCAAGCGGTGGCTTGTGCGGAGGCAGGCGTATTTCTGGTTTCGCCTTTCGTAGGAAGGATATTGGATTGGTATAAGGCAAAATACCAAAGGGATTATGACGCCCAGGAAGACCCGGGAGTCAACTCGGTTAAAAAGATTTATCATTATTATAAGAAGCACGGCTATCAGACCATCGTCATGGGGGCCAGTTTTAGAAATAAGGGTGAGATCGAGGAATTGGCCGGATGTGACCGTTTGACGATCGGACCTAATTTTCTTGAAGAATTATCCCATGATAACGAAAACCTAACCCAAAAACTCAGTCAGGAGTATTCGGCCGGTGAAGATTTGGAAAAAATAAACCTTGACGAAAAAAACTTTCGCCGGATGATGAACGATGACGCGATGGCGACTGAAAAACTCGCTGAAGGCATTAGAAACTTCAGCATTGACCTCGTTAAGCTGGAAGATTACGTCAAGAAAATCATGAATTAGTTTGAAAACAAATCATAACTGAAAAATATATCGAAAATAATGAGCGTCATATTATCTGGAAACGAAATTAAAAAGCAAATCCTGGTCGAATTGAAAGACGAGGTGGATCATCTCATTGAAAAAAATATAAAGCCTTCCTTGTCGGTTATTTTAGCGGGCGGGGATCCCGCATCAGAGATTTACGTGTCCAGTAAAATCAGAACCTGCCAGGAGATCGGCATCCAATCGGTCGCCAGAAAGCTTCCCCAGTCTGTAAGCCAGCAGGAATTGCTGGAAGTCGTAGGCGAGTTGAATCGGGATCCGTCCGTACATGGGATTTTATGTCAGGTACCCCTTCCGGAACAATGCCAGGAAGAGGAAGTTTTAGAGGCGATTGATCCACTTAAGGATGTCGATTGTTTTCATCCCTTTAATGTCGGACTGCTGGCGACGGGAAACCCCCGCTTTATGCCCTGCACGCCTTACGGGATCTTGCAGATTCTAAAAAGAAGCGGTATTTTAACGAAAGGTAAAAACGTGGTGGTGCTCGGCAGGAGCAATATCGTGGGAAGACCCTTGTCGATCCTGATTTCGCAAAAGGGCTGGGACGCGACGGTGACCCTCTGCCATTCGAAAACAGAAAATATCGAAGAAGTTTGTTCAAGGGCGGATATCCTGATCGCAGCGATCGGAATTTCTAAGTTTATCAAGCGAGAACATGTTAAAAAAGACGCGGTGATCATTGATGTCGGTATGAACCGTATCATTGATCCGACTCACCCCAAGGGGAAGCGTTTAACCGGCGATGTCGATTTCGAGGCTGTTAAAGACAAGGTGTCGGCCATCACCCCGGTACCGGGGGGTGTCGGACCGATGACCATCGCTATGCTCATGTTAAACACCATCAATGCGGCAAGGATTTCCAATGACCTTCCTTTATTCCAGCTTTAGAGCGACAACAACTTTTCACGAAATCGATTGAACTCTCCCTTTAAAACAAAATACAAACAACTTCAAAACGGCCTGAAAATCTATACGACTCAGTATAAAGGCATCCAATCGGTATATCTGCATGCCTGGGTTTTTGTGGGTTCCGCCTATGAGACCGAAAAAAACAACGGGATCTCGCATTTCCTTGAACATATGATGTTCAGGGGCAACGAAAAGCTGGGTGACGGGTTTCAGTTCAATTATCTGATGGAGGAGCTCGGTGGTGAGTTAAACGCTGCG
>Ga0224496_10001235_pt1 | contig 16173 bp, 20 predicted proteins | sample SF_Jul11_sed_USG_2_FD_168127 | JGI IMG/M metagenome (GOLD analysis project Ga0224496, IMG submission 168127) | Sediment microbial communities from San Francisco Bay, California, United States - SF_Jul11_sed_USGS_8_1 | ecosystem: Environmental > Aquatic > Marine > Sediment | place: USA...
CGTCGTCCGAAAATTTTCCATTCCCTACTTTCCCAGGCCCAAAGGCTAAGGATTGTCCGCTGGCATCTGCCAGAATGATCTGGTTGATGCGCAGCCGCGGAACGAGCAACCGACCCACCGGCCACGTATCGGCCCATGGCCAGGGTTTGACCGGCTGTTGTGTGGTGAGGGTTTCCTGCCAGGCATGCTGCAACAGCCATTGGGCGGCTAGAGCCTTGGCGTGAATCCAGGCTCCCTGTCCGATCAGCCAGCTTCCAAAAACGAATAACAGGCTCGCCATGATCCACGCCATGCGAAGGGTTACCGGTGTGCGAGATATCGTCGTGACCAGATCCATGTGACCCCTAACAGAAGGCTTCCTAACACAAGATAAAGGGTGGCGGGTGTGGCGGTTTGTGGCCAGCCAAAGATCGCCTCGTACTGCATGCCATGCGGCAGATTGGTTTTGAGGGCATGGGTGTGAAGCGCTTGTCCATCAGGTCTTACCGGCGTGACATCAACGGCAACGAGACTGGTGTAACGACTCACCAGATGGTGTTTCAGTGCAAGATCAAGAATCGATTGCCGAAGCAGGGCTTTGTCGTTGTCTTGGGTCTGTTGATCCATGAGTCGCGCGATGGTTTGGCGCGCCCAATAGACAGCGATGCCGTTTCGTGGCTTGGCATCTACCAAGGACTGCGTGGTTTCCCAATGTGTGCCAGCCTGTTTCCCGGAAATGGTAATCGAAGAAGGCAGATTCTTGGTGCGAAAAGCCACGGTGAGTGGTTCGCCGGTGTACAGGTCGGGCAAAGGGTTGGGGACGACGTCATCGAATATCGAATCCCCCGATTGAATGGTGATGTCGGTGAAGGCCGGGTGTTCCAATTTGAGAAAGAGGCGATGCATCTTGTCTTGCACCTGGGTGGTTGCGCCAATGTGCGTGAAGGTGCCTTTCCCGAATTGTGCGGCCTTGCGCATGAAGTGCCCATTGGGGGCCGAGCCGATGCCGACCGTAAAGAGACGATTCTGTCCGATATCTCGTTGCAGGAGGATGAAGAGTGCGTCTTCGTTGCCGACGAGCCCATCGGTGATAAAAATGATTTGCCGGAGACTGTGATGCTCTTCTTGATTTGGTGTTCGGGCGAGGGCCTGGAGGAGCGCGGGCTGCATTTCGGTTCCGCCTTCGGCTTTCAGATCATCGACGTAACGGAGGGCTTGTCGAATACTGAGGGCGGATGCCTGTTGCGACGTGGCATAGAACGCCTGGGTGATCGAATTGAATTGAATGAGATTGAAGGAGTCTTGAGGGGTTAAACGGGTAAGCGCCAGTTTGAGCGCGGCCTTGGCTTGTGTGAGGGAACTTCCCGCCATGGAACCTGACGTATCGATCACAAAGACGACTTCTCGTGGAATGGTTTTCTGAGTTGGGGAGGGGGTGACCGGGGGCATGAGTTGCATGAAGAGAAAGGTCTCGCCTTCGTGTTGTTCGGTAAACACGCTGGCTTGTGGGTTTTCATGGGAAAGGGGTGTCCAGAGAAGTTCAAAGTCTCGATCTGCATATGTTGACGAATCTTGAAGCGATACCTGGTAGGAGTTGGTGTCTTGTTTGGTAATGGTAATGGGATGTGTGGGCGATTCAATCTTCTGGAGGAGCATGCCTGGAGCCAGATCGATTTGTAGAGCAATGGGATGGAGCAGACCCTGCGACGGATGCTGAACGGGCGGAGTGATGCGTGATGCATCTGGCACTTGGTCAGAATTCGGTGCCCACCCGAGGCCGGATTGTGATGAAGGAGGCTCTTGAATGTCCTGAGGCTGTCCTGGAATGTAGCGCGGCCCAACCACCATCGGAAATCGAAGCGAAAATCGGCCTTGATCATATCGCACCATTTCTTGGTATTCGATTTCGATGGTGATCGGAGCGTGGGGCGCAATGTTGGCGACAGATGTTGTGAAAATATTCGGGCGCTCTTGTTCCACCAAACTCGCGCGCTGACCTTTGGCTTTTGCCTTGGCATACGTCTGTTTGGCTTGCGCCCGCTCTTGGATTTGGCCTTCGATGATTCGTTCACCAATCTTCATGCGTAAGTGATCCACCGCAGCCTGATCGGGCAATGGAAAGACATACACCCCTTCCGCCCATTCATCACTCGGATTGCTGAATTGTTGGGACACCGTCGTGCGGGCAATGAGCCCGCTAATGGTCATGGTGACGGTTGTCTTTAAAAGCGGGGCGGGGATTGGCGTCTGACCCGATACAGTTTTGAGCAACACCCCGCCTTCGGGTTTTTTGACCACCGATTCCTGAGTGGAATCCGGAGCCGGTTGAGCGGCAGCAGAGGGAAGGGCTAATCCACCGAACCCACTGCTGAGGAAACAGAGCACCAAGAGAAATACACGAGGCCTGCGGATATGCATAACAACTCCTTTATCACTCAGAGCATGGTTTTTCCGTGAATAGGTATGAGATCTGAATTGGAAGTCCCAGGCTGATCCGTGAACGATGGATCAGCCTGGGGAATGAAGTTACGGGACGGAATTGGTCGCAGCCAACGGATCACTGGCTACGAGCTCACCGGAGATTTCTTCCTGAACGAGCATCTCCTCCACGGATTCGTCGATGGACGGAGAATCCATCATGGTCGAAGAGGCTTCAGGCGTGGAGTCCTCAAGCGGATCAGGCGTCATGGAAAGGAGGGTATCCTCCTGTTGAACGGTGGGCTGAGTCAGGAAGGCCACATGTGCACGTCGGTTGTGTTCAAAGCAGTCTGGGGTTTGGTCCTGACAGACCGCCCCGTCCTTTCCGAACGACTTTACCTGGATCAGATCTTCAGAAATGCCAAGAGAAACCAAATAGGTTTTGACGGCTTCGGCACGTTTCAGTCCTAAAGCACGATTGTACGAATCATTCCCCTGCGCATCGGTATGCCCGGCAATGCGAAGAATGCCGGCCCACTCTCCGCCCTGTGTTTCCACCTGGGTTTTGAGCAAGCTTTTGGCGCCTTCAGACAAGGCCCAACGATTGAATTCGAAATAGACATTCGTGTCTACGGATTCTTGTGTTTCAGAAGAGTTAGTCACCAGATGGAGCGAGGGTTCTGTGGTTGCCGGAGAGGAGGCAACGGATGTGGCAGGGGGAGGTGTGGAGGTGGCAAAGGCCTCGGTCATTTGAAACGTACTCACCGCCTCTGCGGACTTCTTGGAAGCGGTAGCCGGTAACGGCTCATCCATGGAATACATGAACATGCCCCCAAGACCCAAGACGAGAATAATGAGCCCTCCCGCTAAGAGCATGATTTCTTTCGTATCTGATTGCCCAATATCAGACTGCACCGATGGGTTCTGGGTTTTTTCCTGTGAAGAAGTGGGTTGAGAAATGTTGTGGTTCATGACGGTCTCCTTTGTGTAGCCCTGAGTGAGTAATAGTTGAGATTCTTTCCAGTTTTTCTGATTCTGCGTTGCAACCTTCGTTCGAAAGATGTTCACCTCCTTTCCAGGTGCGATTGCGAATGAGAAGGGGTTATCGCAAAGGACTTGCCATGTTGTTGAATTCAATAAACCTATTAAAAACAATGGGTTGTGTTGGAACTTAGGGGTGGGGCTTTGCGGGGATTGCGTGGTTGCACGCGGGGATGCGGGGGCATCCCCGCACTAGAATTGATTTGTTATCCCCCGCCTTTGTAAGGACGGGGACTTCTTTCGAAGAGAAAGAAGTCGGGAGGTAGAGTCTTTGGCTTTGTCCTCCTTCTTGCTCGTCGAATGGGTAGTCTCGGGTAGGGTCCAATCGAAAGACGGGGCCGGTTGTCATGTGTCAGTCAAAACTTATCTCTCGAGATCAACGGGTTTTCTTGTGATGCCGGGTCTCGGCCCGGCAGCCGAGCCACTTTGGTTTCGGTCAAAGTGGCCAAACCCATGTTGGCCGTATTGTGGCCCTTCGGGTTCCCTGCGCAGTGCAACCAACACCGGCGGCGCGCAAACTCGCATGGCTCAAACAATGCGCGTCTTTTTCCCGGTGTCGGCTGCAATGCTCGGCCACACTACGAGGCCAGGGTATTCAATGAAAGTAGTGGGAAGCCATCCTTTCCCTTGACTTATTCCCATGATTGTTTCACGATCTTCTACCTTAAGGATTAGAGAAATCCACCGAACTGATTGCAAAATTGGGGATCATGCGGGACGTTCCTCACGAATTAGGCGACGCATTCTATGCGGGTCAAAGAGGCGACCTTGTCCGGTTTTGTATCAATGATTCGGTCGAGATTCTAGGTGGGCCTTATGCGGGGTTGGGAGGTGCCGTTATCTCAATTGAGTCGATCACCCCTGAAGTCATGTTGCTGGTCGAGCTCGGCTCGGGCTCAGATGTCATTGTTTTGCAAGACTCCCTTCGCTTTGTCGAATAAACGCCTATCCTTAGTAACGTAGTTGCAGTCATTGCGTGACAAGTTCGTTTTCTTTCTGGAAAAGGACCCAAAACCATTTCCGCCCGGGCGCGGCCCCGTTGGGGTTCCTTCGTCCCCGGCCAAATCAAAATGGCGAACAACTCGCTTCACTCAAACAGGTTCGCCAAAGAGTCGGTTTTGGCCAGGACTCGGCCGAGCCCAAGGCAGGGTTACTTTCCAGCGTCGTTATTCCCGCAGGTTGATAGCGGGATTCAATTTGTAATTAATGAGGGGGCTGGGTAATGGGCGAGGCCAAGTGGGAAAGAGGGGCTACGTTGCATGAATGTCGGGCCATGGGTACACTCAAAATCTGTGAACCTTACCCATAAATTTAAGGAAACGATTCACAACGCGTTTTTTGACCGATCGTTTAGGAGACCAGTATGAAAGTCAAATATTTTTCTGATACGGATACTGCCTACATTGAATTTAGTAACCAAGCAGTGGCCGAAACTCGAGATATCAATGACAATATATTGATTGATCTCGACAAGGATGGGCAGCTCGTAGGGATGACCATTGAACATGCCGATACTCACGCCAACCTTTCCGAAATTTCTTTCCAACAACTGACCAAAAAAAGCTAGTCCTAGCCAGATGGCTTCCTTGAAATAGCGGCCAAATTTTCTGGTATTTGGCATTGTCAAACCAACTAAGAATGTTTCATGAGTGCTATTAACCTGTTGCGAAAAGCCAAGCCGGTTAATCTGCGAGAGGCACAATCCCAACTGTCGGAATTGATCAAGTCCAAGGAGATTTCTTTATTCCTCTCGCATGGCAAACCTGTCTCGTTCCTGGTTCCCTATGAAGACATGTTGGACCTGGTCGAAACCCTGGATGAATTACAGGATAAAAAAATTCTTCAAGAAATCACACAAGCCCGGAAAGACTATGCACAAGGGAGGGCTGTTCCGGCAGAGGGTCTCTTGCCAATTCTGTAGAAAAATTCCTGCCCACTACAAAGAAACGATCATTGCGGCTGTTCGAGATCTTGCGACGAATCCAAGGCCACAGGGTAAACGCACAAAGAAATTAACGTGAGAGCTGGTTGTGGCGCATTTTGTGGCCGAATACCGGCTGCGGGTAGGTCCTTACCGCGTATTGTACGATATCGACGACCAACACAAGAAAGTGGTGCTCCTCAAACTCGCGAAGCGAGATGAACAAACCTACAACTGATGATCAACTCCGAACTATCTCTAGTATACAACGGGTTTTCTGTGAGGCCGGGGGTCGGCCCGGCAGCCGAGCCACTTTGGTTTCGGTCAAAGTGGCCAAACCCATGTTGGCCGTGCTGTGGCCCTTCGGGTTCCCTGCGCGGTTCGCCGACTCCGGCGGCGCGCAAACTCGCGGAGCTTGTCCTGAGGTTTCTCGAAGGGCTCAAACAGTGCGCGCCTTTTTCCCGGTGTCGGCTGCACTGCTCGGCCACACCACAAGGCCAGGGGAGATTGCTGAAATTAGCAACTCTCTAATTAGGGTGAACCAACTCGCGGAGCTTGTCCTGAGGTTTCTCGAAGGGCTCAAACAGGTTCGCCAAAGAGTCGGTTTTGGCCAGGGACTCAGCCGCGCCCAAGGCAGGGATTTCTTCCGCGTGGTCATACCTGAGGATTTAGGCAGGTATCTATCTTAAGAATTCAGATGCCGGGGCGAAACCCGGCATCTGATTTATTCCTTTCAAAATTTTCCCGTCTATCCTATTACTGTTTGATTTCATGGAAACGATCAGCTTGACCGAGTTTGGTTCTTTAGACATGATCTTACAAATAGACCTTCTTGAGTGAAGCTAGAGTGAATGGAGCGCAATCGTGGCTGAGCAATTTTCAGAGTTGAGTGATGAGTTGAGTAAATTTATTGGCGCGCAGAAGGTGTTTTTTGTGGCCACCGCTCCGCCTGATGGAAGAATCAATCTCTCGCCGAAGGGGCAGGATTCTCTTCACGTCCTCAACCCTCATGAGATTCTCTGGATGAACTTGACCGGGAGCGGGAATGAAACGGCAGCACATCTCGCCGAATGCAACCGAATAACTCTGATGTGGTGTGCGTTTGAAGGGCGGGCACGAATCCTTCGCGTCTATGGGACCGCGAAGGTCTTTCATCCGAGGGATTCGCGTTGGGCTGAGTTTTCGACTCAGATACCTTCCACGGTAGGGACGCGACAGTATTTCTTGGTGTCAATTGACCTGGTCCAAACCTCTTGCGGTGAAGCCGTGCCCTTTATGGACTATGTTGGAGACCGTCGCGTGCTTTCGAAGTGGGCTGAGAAGAAGGGCGAAGAAGGGATTGCGGAGTATTGGCAAAAGAAAAATCAGCTTAGCATAGATGGGAAGCCGACAGGGATTCTTGGTTCTTAGGGTGCTTGCTAAGATGATTGATTTCGCCAAATAAGGATGAAGGAGAATTTAGAAACTGCTCTATTACTTTGCATATGGGTCTAACCTTCACCCGGTGCGGTTGACCGAACGGGTGCATTCCGCCGAATTGCTGGATGTGGTTAAGCTGAGCCACTATCGTTTGGCTTTTCAGAAAAAGGGGCATGATGGATCAAGCAAATGCAACTTGGTTCGCACGGGCGTAGACTCTGACGGAGTGCATGGGGCGATCTATCAAATAGATTCAGCCCATAAACAATCTCTTGACCATTTTGAAGGCAACGGGAATGGTTATCAGGATAGCCCACTCACGGTCGAACTTCATGGGAAAGCCTATTACTGTTTTACCTACTTTGCTCAGACCGCTCATATTGACGATGACCTGAAGCCGTATCATTGGTATAAGGACCTCGTTGTCCTGGGTGCCAAACATTTTCAGTTTCCTGATGCCTATGTTCGTTCCATTGAATCGATTGAGTCCGTAGAAGATCCGAACGAGAAAAGACGGATGCAGCATCAAAGATTGATTGAGGAAATCATTAACTATCAAAACGTATAACTTAGTCGATTCTATGGTGACTTGGGTCCTTGATTGGTCCGCCCCTCACCCAAAACCCTCTCCCCGAAGGGGCGAGGGCGATTAAGGATATGCCAGATACAGATTAATTTTCTATGAATGAGTACGTTGAATATCTGAAAGAGGTCTTTAGTGAATTCGGCTCTGTGGAACCGCGCCGGATGTTCGGGGGGTACGGGATCTTTCATAAGGGGTTGATGTTCGGCCTGGTGGCAGATGATACCCTCTATCTGAAAGCTGACGAAGCCATCGCTCAACACTTTACTGAACGGGAATTGGAACAATTTAGTTATGAAAAACAGGGGAAGGCGTTTAAGATGTCCTACTACATGGCACCAGAGAACATTTTCGATGACCCTGAAGAAGCCAAGATTTGGGCCGATCGCTCCTACGCTGCCGCTGTTCGTTCTAAGAAACCAAAGAAAAAGAAGTAAAATAGACTGCCTCAGTTTATTGCTCTTTGGGCCACTTTCTCTTTCCATTTTTTAGAAAGTGCTGAGTGCTAGCTTGTCGGGCTATAGGCTTTCAATCCTTAGAGATTGTCTGATAACTCAACCAGGGGTTCGCCGGATTTCAGAAGAGTCAATAAAGTTGGGAAAGTCCGCTGGAGAAGGTTACAAAGGTAGGGGTTTGAGGTGTTCCCGCACGTGAACCAGATGATTTGGGGTGGGGCACCATGCATGGTCACCAAATCTACAAAATCCTGATCCTCACTTATGATGGTGGCAGCTGCCCCTGTCGAGCGGAATGGAATATTTCGAGGTCACTGGCATCCCGAAGGCCAAGTGAGGAAACGGATTGAGCAGGGATTGAAAATGTTGTGGTGAACCAGGGAGCCAACTGAGGAGACAGTTGAGCATCGATCCAGAGAATCAAGAAGTAACCATGGGATGGTTCACCCGCCCACTGGCAAACTTAAGACAGGCTTGAATATCTTCGGCTTCCAAATCCGGCATTTCTTCTAAGACTTGTTGGGGGGTGAGCCCGTTCGCTAGTAGATCAAGGACATCTGTCACTCGAATCCGCATTCCCCGGATACAGGGACGACCCCCGCATTGGTTGACATTCACAGTAATACGTTCAGCAATAATAGCCATATTTTCCCCTCGATGGAGATTATACCAGAGCGTATGCGGGGAGCAACGGGACAAATTCAGATGAAAATCGTGTAGTGGCTTCATTCGTTCCATTTTCTCTTCCGCGTTTGAACAGAATCAATTTCTCACCTTCCATTTTAACCAGCCAGATGACTTACCGAGGGTTTTCTATTAAGGTAGGCAATCAATGCCTAATTTTGGCCTAATTGGAAAGAAACCTACATGAAAGTTCTGATGCTGACGAATGAATTTCCTCCGTACACTTATGGCGGGGCGGGGGCGCATGTGGAGTATTTAAGTCGGGAGCTTTCCCACTTGTTTCCTGTGGAGGTCCGGTGTTTTGGGGATCAGCGGATCGATAAGGGGAATCTGACGGTGAGGGGATTTCCCCTCGGGGAGGTTCCCTTTGGCGCACCCAAACCGTTGCATTCCGTCTTTGGGGCCGTGCAGCGTTGCTGGCAGATGAATGCTGATGGGCTGGATGCCGATTTGGTGCATTGCCATACCTGGTACAGCATGCTAGGGGGGATTTTGGCCAAGTTGAATTATGGGATTCCCTTGGTGGTCACCACTCATTCCCTAGAGCCGCTTCGCCCGTGGAAACGCGAACAACTCGCGGGGGGGTATGATTTTTCGTTATGGGTGGAGAAAACGGCGTTGGAAATGGCGGATGCCATCATTGCTGTCTCACAGGGAACTAAGGCCGATATTCTCAAATTGTTTGGGGTTCGGGAAGAACGGGTGCATGTCATTCATAATGGCATTGATCTTCGGGAATTTAAAAAGGTGGAGAGCCATGCCGTGTTGACGCGCTATGGGATTCCCACTGGGAAGCCCTATGTGTTGTTTGTGGGGCGGATTACCCGCCAAAAGGGGATTATATATTTATTGAAGGCCTTGCCCCATTTGGATCCGGATTTCCCGGTAGTGTTATGCGCCAGCTCGCCGGATACTCCCGCGATTGCTGCCGAAATGAAAGAAGCCCTTGAGGCCGCCTCAGCGCATCGTGACCATATTTATTGGATTCAGGATGTTTTGGACAAACCGAGTCTTATTGAATTGTATTCGAATGCCGGGATGTTTTGTTGCCCGTCGATATACGAACCCTTTGGCCTGATCAATTTAGAAGCCATGGCCTGTGAGAAGCCGGTGGTGGCATCGGCTGTCGGGGGTATTCCCGAAGTGGTTGTGGAAGATGAGACGGGGTTTTTGGTGCCGATGGATCAGCATGAGGAGGCGCCGTTTACTCCCAAGGACCCAGAGCAGTTTGCGCTCGACTTAGCCGAGCGAATCAATCACTTGATGCGGGACCCGGCCTTACGCCAACCCATGGGAAAAGCCGGACGTCGTCGTGCCGAAGAGCTGTTCAGTTGGGCGGTAATTGCCAAACGCACTCAGGCGTTGTATGAAAAGGTGATCGCGGCGTCCTAGAAAATTTCTGTGATGTGCTGTGGGGGGAGGAGTGGGGAACGTCAAAGGTCGAACGCTTGCTTATCCGGGATCGCGGCCTGTTTGAAACATGGATTCGAGTCGACGGACTTCATCTTTGCGTCGGTGCCGTTCTTCCACCATTAAGGAAATTAATGAATTCCAAAAGGCCACTTCTGAAGGTGAGCCGTCGGTCACGCGTTGATCACGCCATTCTGTGGCAAATCGGGTATAGACTCGAATCTCACAGTCGTTAAAGCTTCTGAGGGCATCGATCAATTCTTCTTCAGGATGCATAAGACATCGAACCTTTCTGGTGGTAAAAAATGTTCATGATGACTGTGTGGGCATGTACTGCTTGCATGAATAGGGTTATCGGCGGTTTGGAAATCGTTCCTTAGCGTTGGAGGGCATCTCATGTGCAAAAATTTTTGGATGAAATATTTTGTATTAAGTTTCAGAAATTCTTGCCGGTGTGTGGGGCTGGTCGTGATGATGGGGTGGCTGGTCGCATGCGGCGAAGATCCGCAACAATTATTTGAAACAGCACAATTCGAAGAACAACAACATAATCAGGCGCATGCCCAAGAGCTGTACGAACGTATTCTTCGTGATCATCCGGAGAGTGCTGCTGCCCGAAAAGCTGAGGACCGTTTGAAGGAATTGGAAAAGAGTAATCCGTGAGGGAATTTATTGCCCAGGAAGGACTATGACTCGTAGTGTTCCGGATCCACGCCTGTCCGGTACATATATTCTAACCGTCGAATGTCTTGATCCCGCCGCATTCGTTCATCAATACACAGGTTCACGACCGTATTCCAAAATCCGGCTTCCGCTATAGAGCCGGCTTCCATGCGTTGGTCGCGGAATTCACTGGAAAAACAGGTATACCGTTGCAGGTCCGCGTCCTCGAAATCTTGGAGGAAACTGGTGAGGTCGTCTGTGTGAGTGTAGGGGCCGTTGTGGTGGCTCATATTCTCTCCTATGCATATGGTATCGGTTGGTGCCATAGGAATTCTTGAGAGGCAGAGAGAAAAATGTGGAGGCAATCAGGAAGAACCCGACGCAGTGGACAGAATGGGATTTGAAAAATTTTATTCGTTCTTTTTGGTTATTCGTATTTGAAGCCAACCTTTAGCAGTTACGTGCTGAGAGACGACAGTCATGTCACGAGCCTGTTACCGAACATCTGCAAAAAATGCAGGGGTAAAAGTCGGAAGGCCATATTCGACATGAAGAATAATCATCAGGACGCGAAACAAACTTCGCCAAACACCCATGTGTATAAATTTTCGTGCGTCAGTGATCACGGTAGCCGGTAAAAGTTTTGGCGTAGTATACCCAAGCAGTAGCTCGCCAAATCGGACATCTTCCAACATAGACAGAAGAGGAAAGCCGCCAATCGTCTGAAAGAGGCCTGCTCGAACAAAGAGGGCCTGGTCTCCATAAATAATTCGAGAGCGATGGCATCGAAAATTATCCAGCCAGGAGATCATTCGTAGTCGCCAGTCTTCCCCTGAAAATTGATGCTGAAATCCACCGGCCTGACAGCTCCAATCCGAAGCCAGGGAATGGAGTTGTTCGAGAGCGTCCGATGGAAGGATCGTATCGGCATGAAGAAAAAGCAGCCAATCGTCAGATGATTTCTGCTGTGTCCGCACGTAAAGAGCTCCCGCATTCATTTGCGAGGCTCGCCCCTTAGGTGCCGTCAGCCAGGTGATGTCAATGTGGTCACGAACGATGTCATGGGTGTGGTCGCTGCTTCCCCCGTCTACGACAATAATCTGGAAGTCACCTTCCTGGGAAAAGACCGAGGCTAGGGTCTTTGGGAGGGCGCGTTCTTCATTGAAGGTGGGAATGACGATCCAAATCATGACCCGTGCTCCTGCGTCCTGCCATTCTCCACGCGATTATCAGGACGAAAGTGGTTGATGGGCCGGTGATGAAGTAGTTTGTAGCCATGGAGGCAAGTGTTGATAGAAAGCATCCCAATATTCCTGGGGATTTTCGTCAATGGCATAGAACGCATCTTGAGTTGAAAAAAGCAGTGTTTTGGCCAATGGCAAGTACTCTTGTGTTCGGTCACGCAACGTATCATGGGATACCTCGTCTCTTTCCAGCATTTTGGTGAGGATGCGGAGACCGAATTGGTGATGGGCTTCTTCCTGGTGAATCAGGATGCGTCTGAGTCTTTGAAGGGGCGCCCTCCGTTTGACGAGACCGGTCTCGATTTTTTTTAAAATAGCTTCGCCTAATCCCTCCAGAATGATTTGCTCGGCCAGAAGGGTCTCAGTGAAATCGCGGCGAGCGATAGCTGATTCAAGGAGGTCCCGGTAGTCATTCATGTGTTGTGACATGAGTGACGGTTGCTGAACGCGTGGCGTGAGCCACCGAATCGCCCCTTGAAAGGCTAAGGCGTGATACCCTTCTTGCCGCGCCTGTCCCGCTAAAAAAGTTTGCTGGCCTGGTTCAGACGCTAAGAAGACTTGGGCCTGTGCGCAATCATGTGCGAGTTGTTCCCCCAACACCATAAAGGTGAGGAGTTGAGCAAGATGGCCGTGTTCTCCAGCTTTAATGAGCATGGTTCAATTCAAGGGTGCTGGGAGAAAGAACCTGTGGTGTTCGTAAGGCCGCCAGGGGATGACGAAGATTTGAGCCCACCACACGGCTGCAGAGCATATTACACGAGGAACGGTCTGAACATTTTTGTATGGCGGCATGATCCAGGTTCTCCAGAATTTCAGGTAAGGAGGATAACAGGAGATTCCCGGCATGGGGAAGGGCGAGGCAGGGGGCCAAGTTTCCGGAGGCACCAATAGCAATACTATAGCGTCCGGCATCACACCGAGAAAGGTTTTGGTCATTGAGCCACCGAATATTATCCTGAAGATAGCGTCGGAAATACCCTTCAGGGACAAGGTCCGATTGCAGAACTTCTTGAAAGACTGCCGCCGCAGTGGCTTTCTGATATTGAAGCGTCAGATCCACCTTGCCGTAACGAGAAACGTCCCAATGATAGGCGCCGACCACAGGAATCATGCCATGATTTCGCGCGAATGTGACGACATCCAGAACATCGTGACGATTCACTTCACTGACAATACAGGTAAGGTATTTGGGCTGTGGGAATTTTTCTAATAGCTCAATCCCTTTCAGGACGAGTGCTAATTGGTCTGTGCCTCGGATCATTCGATATCGTTGGCGATCCAAGGTGTCGAGGCTCACGGAAAGACTGATGGGATGCCGCGCAAAACGAGCAAGCAGTGTGGGGGTGAATTTTGTCCCATTCGTAATCAGGCTGATGGTCAACCCAAGGGATGATAAGTCGTCAAGAATATCCGGGAGATCTTTTCTCAAGAGCGGTTCTCCACCTTGGACGAAGACCACCCTGAGCCCTTCCTCATACAGGTGTGAAAAAACACGGAAGATTTCAGCCCGGCTCATTTCATAGCGACCCTGATTGAGCGGGAGGTCGCAATATCCACACGTCGAGTTGCAACGAAGGGTGACTTCAAAGATCGCTAAGATTGGCCGTCTTTGTAAAATATTGGTAAGGGGTTTGAAGATGTGTCGAAGCATATAAAAATTAATAGGATTGTGGTTGTGGATCTGGAAGAATACCAACTTAACCGTGCAGTCCTCCGATTGACCCAGGCGTTACATCGCCAAACGATGTGATCTGAAAAAAGAGCTACGAGTACGTGGAGTTGATGAAGATGGAAGGGTGGGAGAAAGGCCGTTTAACGTCCAATCGTATTCGAGAAATTCAATGCGGTAGGGGGTGTGGCGAAGGTCTTCTGCTACGCTCTGGTCCGTGACAAATTGAGCCACATAGGTCAGCAGAGAGCCAGAATGATTCACGAAGTCTTCCTGAAACCAATCGAATATTTGAGACAGATAGGCGATTTTGTTCTGTTGGTCGAAATGGTTTCGTGATGGGTCGTTGATAAATTGTTGTGCACTTGCGGTGAGTTGCTGATCGAGATGTTCTGGCGTATAAGCCTGCGATTGTAACTTGGGACAGGATTGCGAGGCACAGACGATGGCAAAATGAATACGAGGTTCTCGAAAACCGGGAATCAAGATGCTGCGTTCCAAGTCGTACAAATTGATGGGCTCATCTCCGACGAGATAGTCTTGGCCAATAAAATACGTATAGCGTCCGGATAACGTTGAGGGCGAAAAGCCATTGAGAATGCCTTGGATGGCGAAGGCATTATAGGCATTGATCCAAAACGCGAGACGATGGTTGGGCGTCGGGAGTTGTTGCGGAGCGAGATGTTGAAGGTTGGTGAGGTATGTAGTAAACGACGGGTCCGCTGCCACGGCAGGGTAGTTTACCACGCCATCAGTGACATGCCTGGCAAGAACCTTGTGGAAGGCCTCATGTGTAAAGGTTGAAGGGGGCAGCGGGTGTTGCGGCGAAAAAGATGTGGGAACCGATGAGCAGCCAATAAGGCTGAGCAGAGTGAAGACAGGAATAATCCAGGTTTTCATGTGCATGTCCATTTTTAAGGTAAGGCGAAATGAGTGAATTCCATGCTTGCCGTGTTCTCCCTGTTTCAAGCCCGAGTTTGATAGTCTATTCAACCGAGACAATAGTCTCCAGTAAGCCTGAGGCTCCATCAGGAAACGGCTCTGTGTGTTCCATCGTTTGGAGCGTTCCGGTTCCATCTGTCGCCCGGGCGAGAAGCCGAAAGTCGCCGGACCTCGAAGGTTCCCATGAGTAGGTCCACAACACCCATGAATAGGGTGACAGGGCTGATGCGAGGTGGGCCGGCTCCCAAGTGGTTCCGCCGTCGGTTGAAAGTTCGACCTGTCGAATACCTCGAGAACCTGCAAACGAACATCCCTTGATTGGGATTCGTCTGCCAGCCTTCAGGACATCACCCGTTTGCGGATCATTGATCCACGACATGGTTTTGACGACAGCATTATCAGACCATCCCTTCCGCTGATAATATCCTTGGTAATCGGATGTGACCAGTTCAATGCCAGTGAGCCATTGGACATGTTTCATTCCATAATGTCCGGGGGCAATGATTCTTGCGGGAAACCCATGTCCTAAGGGAAGGGGGACGCCATTCATGCGAGTGGCAATGAGCATATCATTCATCATGGCTCGTTCAAACGGTAGGCTATCCGAATATCCGTCGGCCGCATGGAAGATCACATCATACGCCTGGGCTCTGACGCCGGCGCGGTCCAAGAGGTGTTTCAGGCGCACCCCTACCCATTCGGCGGTGCCAATGGCTTCACCAGCCACGCCGTTTCCCACACATTCCAAGGTCACAATTTCAGAGACAGTCGGTTGAGCTAATAATTGCGGGTAGGTCATGGTGAAAGGCCGGTTGACCTGTCCGCGTATCGTGAGCGTCCATTGTTCGGCGGGAACAAAGGGCGGTGTGCGATAGGAGGTGAGATAAAATTCATCATTGGGCGTGATGGGAGAAATGTCACGCTTGGGTTCTCCGAAGAGTTGACTCCACATGCCGGCCAAGGAATGCCGCGGTTGCGGCATCATCGACGAGAGTCCTAGCCCTGCCGTGAGTTGAAGGAGTTGGCGACGAGAGAGTGAGTGCATAACTGGATCCAGTATGCATGCAGTCTTCCATCCATGCGGACTGTTACAAATTAGTACCGCGATTCAATACTGGACATGAGAAGTTTCACAACAGAGGAGGGGCAGAGAATGGATGCCCACGATTGGAGAGGTCTTCCAGCAGGCATGGTATTGGTTTCCCTAGCCTCTAAGAGAAATACGCACGTGTGGAGTTCAAGAACTCAACTAAAGCAATTCACGCACCATGGGGAGGAGTTCGCGATAGAGATCGTGGCGGGGAGAATGTCCAGTGGAGTCAGCACGTAAGATGAAATCCTGATCCACCAATTGAAAGCCGGGAATCATATTGGCGGTGGCTCGGCCTTGTAAGGCATGAGGCGCAGCGAGGGCCAGGTAATTGTTGGAACGTTGCATACGAAATTGGCGCGTCCATTTTTTTCACATCGTGTGCGGTGGGAGCTTTCATCTTCATGTCATAAAACAGGATTTGAATGAATTGAATGCGGGAGTTTCTGAGGGACAGATAGTTGGTGTATTGGGGGAAGAGTTGTTCAATAGACGGCAGTCCCTTTAGAGGAGTGACGCCCCCGAGAGCGCCATATTGATGGGCACCGGAAAAGACCTGATAAACATGTAGCAGGCTCCTCGAGTGGGCGGTACAGTGGGGAATGTTTCCCAACATCTTCCCCCCTTTCCAACCCAAAGGAGGAGCCCTGAACAA
>Ga0224496_10001236_pt1 | contig 16169 bp, 12 predicted proteins | sample SF_Jul11_sed_USG_2_FD_168127 | JGI IMG/M metagenome (GOLD analysis project Ga0224496, IMG submission 168127) | Sediment microbial communities from San Francisco Bay, California, United States - SF_Jul11_sed_USGS_8_1 | ecosystem: Environmental > Aquatic > Marine > Sediment | place: USA...
GGATACGATTGGGGAGATGCAAGCCGAGGTTGCGGCTTGGCAAGCTCGCCGGAACAACAAACACGCCACCATCAATTGGCAATTCACGAATGATGATGCCAGGATTAAACTCAAGCGTCTGTATCCAACGCTTGATGGATGACATGACACTAGCTCAATTAGGAAACAATCAGAGACCCTTTCGGTGCCCCGCGTATATTATGGCTGTGCTTCCACAGCCACCACAGTTGAACACTGATCCCCGTCAGCGTCGCCGCGACACCCACATACAACCCCAGAATTTTTCCATAGAAAATCCCCATGACTAAGATACTGGAACTCCCGAGTAGATACAGACTGACCGCTTGTGTCACGTAGGGCGTGGCACCTCGATAGACCAGTTCCCCTTGAAAATAACTTTCCCAAGGGCTCAGGGCCGGAAGAACGATAGCCATCCATAGGGCTGTGCGGGCGAGTGAGGAAAGTTCCGGATTTAACGCGGCAAACGATTCAAACCAAATGGTGGAGAGCGGGGTGGCCGCAATCAGCAATAAGGTTGCACTGGCGCCCAAGGAGACCAACCATACAAATTGTTGTAATGGCCGTTGAAATTGTGGTCGATCAGAGAAGGTCACGACGACCTCCTGTATGGCAATTCCCACACTTCGAAACATAAACGTGAGGCCGCCTAACACAGGCCATACGGCTAACGATTCCAACGCCCGCGGCATTCGGCTGATCGCCGCACTTCCAATAGAAAGCGTGGCCAACATCACCAGCGGCGTCAGAGCTAGGGGCCAATAGAATGAAGACAGGCGTTGAAGCGTCAACGGAAACTCTGGCACGACCTCGGGTCGTTGAAGATCTCGCACAATCGGGCGAGTACACACAAACATAAAGACCGCTTCAAAGATGACGCCAGCGGAAAGGGCCGCGGTAGCCACGAGAACTCCAGGGACAGTCAGCATCGCCAAGCCCCCCAACAACACCGATGCACTGACGCCTAACCGGATTAAGGTTCCCAGCCCAACCAATCGCGTTCGCCCGGCACGAATGACCATCCCCTGAAAGAACCGTCTGACTGCAATCGACATGGTCCATGGGGTCATCATTTGCAAACCCATTTGGGCCGGTCCCCAAATACTCGCTGGCGCACCTAACAGGGTTTTCACCACCACGTCATACAGGGGGGAAAAAGCCAACAGAATATGAAGCAGTGTCAGACTCCCGCCTAACGTCACAATAAAATTACGCATCAGGCGATAGGCTGACCAGTCTTTGCACAAGGCCGTGGAAGCCACCAAAATCATGATGATCGGAGCCTCGATGAAAAGCGAGAGCGGAAAGACGACTCCCCCATAGGCCGCTAAATGAATTTCCGGATGAGCCAGGCGAGATACCGTCGCGGCCACGAGCAGCAATTCCACACCCATCAGGAGCCAACTGCCGGCTAGGGGCCACCACATGCGAAAAATGATGGAGAGGGGGGAAGGATGAGGGTGTGACACGTTTGGCGAAATACTTAGGAAGCTAGAAGGGAACGCATAAACTTCTGGAAAGGAATCTGTTTCAGTATGAGGAAGAGACGCTAAGCATGCATGCGAGCTTCACAGACTCCGGATACTCCCACATACATCACGTTCAACCCTAACACAGAAATTGATTTTTGCGCCAAACCAATCATTTTATGGAGTTGGAGTGACGGCCGATGTAGGATTCGTTGAACTGGTAAGAGCCACTAATTCAGCCCGTTCTTCTGGAGTGACCCTCGTTTCAGTAGGCCCATCATTATGAGGTTCGGAGTGACTGGTTTTAACCACAGGTTTTTCGGGAACATCTTGAGGTTCCTCATAGGAAGGTTTCCATGAAGATTCTTCAAGTTCACATCCCTCCCCTGGATAGAGACGAAGTAAATCCCATTCCGTCACCCAACTTTTGACATATTTTCTCATGCTAGTTCCCGGAACAATAGTGGCAATTTTTTCGGAATCCTGCTCCCACATATACCACCCATGCCCCTTGAGATGTAAGCCACGAACAATTTGATGCACCTCCTGAATCGTTTCGGGCAAAGGCAGGCTTAACGGAATTCGTTGGGACTGGATTAACTTTATGCCTTTTTCCGCCTTATCAGCCAACACTCGATCCATGTCGGTCAGCTTGCTGCGAAGCTTCTCTAACATTTTTACGCTGTCGCCTTTTTTTTCTAGAATCTCCTCACGAAAATCATTGGTTAACGCGATTACCGTCCCCAGCCCTGGGAGCATTTGCCCCTCGACCATATTCATGAGTCTCGCCACTTCCGCATAGGATTTGGCGCGTTGATTTACTGAATATCGCCCGATGAGTTCGGCTTCATCAATTAATAAAATCCATCCAGCATACCCAGCTGCCTGCATCAAGCGAGCTGCGAATTGGAACCGTTGCAAAGCCAGTTCTGTGGCCGACACCCGGCCAAACGTATATTGCCCACCAAAGCCGGCTTCCTGTAAATATTTTTTCAAATCGCCCACCCCAATGGGATCACCAGTCCAGAATCTAGCCATCCGATGGCCTAATTCCATATCCGAGCTCATCCGTTCGTAGAGCAATAAGGTCGCCGCAAACCGAGTATCAACATGATTTTCCGGATTATTGACCCAGGCGACTAAATCCTTATATCTAGGCGTCCACGCATCACATTCGCCGGCAATTTCGGCAAAGACTTCTCCCTGTTTATTCGGGACCACCGCTGTTTCAATAGCCGAATAAAAAAGCCGAACGGGATGATGGAGCGGCGTTTCCTTACTAATAACAATACGGCTACAAATAAAATTGGCAGCTAGCGCCAAATGTTGCAAATACTCCAGCACATGAGATTTCCCACTTCCAAATTCACCTTCAAGCACCATCCCTCGTGGACAGGGCCCAGTCGTAATATTTTGTTGCGTAGCTTCCAACATCCGACGAAACCGGCCTTCCACCTCAGGCTGCAAACACCCCAATGCGGTCACCACATGTTGATTCGGCACGCCTGCTCGCAGGCCTTCGACCACCCGACGCGCTTCGACCTCAGGTACCCTACCATGCCCCTGAAGTTTGGGCGGAGCCATTGACGCTGATTCACCATGACCTTGTTCCTCACCTTGAATCCGCACCAAAGAAGCTAAAGGGTTCTGTCGGTGCTTTGGTCGGACATCATCCCAAACCCTCAGCTTTAACGCCTCATAACGATTAACGCCTCGTCGAGAATCAGTCAAAAATTCTTCAGGAGCCAACACCACCATCAACAGTCCTTCGATTTCATCAGCCGTATCCAAAAATTGTCGGAGCAATTCAAATAAATCCATGGTGGCCGATGGGGTAAACGTCAATGAGGCATCGTTTGGAGATTCTTGCCGTTTGCCAAAATACCGAGAAATGTCGAGAGACAGAATCAGCCCCCCATTTCCTGTTAAGCGCAACCACCGGGTTAATGACATCAACATATGTCGGGCATTGTGACGGGCGACCTTTTGATAAATCATAGCCTTTTTCACGCCGGAAACAAGACGAAGATCGCCACAGAGCCATTCCTTCACTGCCGTTGCCAATACTCGATCAGAATCACCCGCATCAAACTGCGCCAAGCATAAACGGATCATGGCCATACGAAATTCGCGGCATAGCCCTGAATCGCCATCAATAGATTTTTCCAGCCACGTTTGAACATCCCGACGCAGCATGGGCTCCTTCCGCTCATTCAATGCAGCAACCTGCTTCAAGGAAAATTCATGACGATTGGTCGGGATTTGATAGCCGTGTTCCTCTAACAGGCGAAGGACAAAACGATAAGCCAAATCATCCCAATCCACCTGCTTGGCAATCTTATGAAAAAGCCGCTCAACCATATGCACTTTGGTATATCGGGCATCGACTTTGGCAAAAACATAGGCTTCTGTATCGGCCATACCATCCAAAGATTGTTGGCAACCTTGCAGGGAGGCTTGATTAGGGAAAACCGCAATTTTGATAGCTCCACCGCCGCCTCTTATGAAATCTTTTAGGTATTCTTGCTGAAGCACACCAAGCCAATCCTTGGCAGCCATGTTAAACAAGGGCTTCTCTTGCTCCTGAGACTTTCTTGCAGAGATTTTCTTCTGGACGACGGTAGGCCGAGTGGCAGAACTGGGAGAGGAAGGCAAGGCAGTCGGTAGGACCGAGCCCGAAGAATTGGCTAAGACAAGTGGGGCTTCATCTTTCAAGGATTGCAGGCGATTTAGCGCATCGATTAATTGGCTCATGTTGGTTCCCTACGTTGGATTCACAGTACCTTGCTATCAATTCACAAAATGGTGGCTTGTCATGTTATGAGGTCTTTCATCAACAACTGATTTATTTTTCATTTCTACACAGGAAAATGCAGGCTGATTTGACAGGCTTGTTTATAGAGCTGTGCAATGCGAGCTTCGGCCACATCCTCCTCTTGAATACCCAGAAGCCGACGTCCAATCTCTCGAAAGGGAACAGCCAACTCAACCGCATCCAACACTCGTAAGTACAAGGGCCATTCATCCCGAGATTTTCGCCGATCGAGATTCCGGCCGACTTGATGTTCTTGCCATTCCAACAGGTCCGTTTTCACTTTATCCAATTGTGGTGAGAGTGGTTTTTTGAGATCAAAGACGGCAGCCACACGCCATTCAGATAAGCACAAACTGATTTCTTCCCCACCCCCCAACCAATCCGGACCCTGGCCAAAATAAATCCGTCCATAATTTGAATCGAACGACAACATCCAAGGCTTGGAAATTGAAGGATTGGGAAGCCCACTCAAATGATATTTTTCTAGGGAATTCGGCATACGGGCTTTAAATGCCGGATGGTCCGGGGACACGACCTTCTTTCGATAGCGGGTGGGATATTTCGGGTCGTTCGCACAAGCCACATCGTATTCATAGGTCGACTGATAATACTTTCCCCAATCCTCTCGATAATCAGCTCGTCGACGAAGAAACTCCCATCGCCAAAACGTATCATTCAAACTCTCTGCTTGAGGGTAGGTCTCACCATCCGTCCAATTGGGCTCTGCCAAGGTTTGGACCTGGTTGCCATTCATGCCTTTTACAGAACGGTCTTTTCCACGCATATCACACCATGTTTTCTTTCATAGAAAAAATTTGGAAGCACGCCTTCTGCCACCGAAGGAACCCAATATTTCATCCCATTTTAGACTCGCTCAGACAGACAACGGCCTGAAAGACACAAAAAGGGCAACAATCACTCTGTTGGAAAACGATTAAGGGTTGAACACATCAAGCAGGCAGGGGCTGCATAATCGAATGAAGGACTTACATGTGAGAAGGGAAACTGGTTCTTCGCTGTGACCAGGATATTCCCTGTAACCAGCCAAACCAGGAGAGCACAGCCACAAAACAGGCTAACAAAATCATGGCTATGACAAAACACGCTTTCCCTAACATGCGGAAAATCCCCCAACCAAGCGGCTCTTCATTCCTGCCATCTAGGAAATTTATCGGCAGGAATCTGACAAGTCTTTACTTAAAATCTCCATACTACCTTCTCAAACTTAAAGCGGTGAGATGTCGACAAATTTTACACACTATTGGGTAATATTTCATATCCATGATTCTCCCTAGGCAACAGCGCCACTCTGTTCCAGGAATACCCTTGTGGCGGCAAGCAGAAATTCAGCAATCCAATGCGGAGGATCTTTGACTTTTCGGGTCGACAGGCAGAATAAATGTGAATTTATTAATAAAAAATTCCGATTTCCGCCAAAACATGACCAACCCCAGCATTCCTCAAATGACATAGAAGAAGCAGGTTACATCCCGAAAAAACACCGCCCACGAGGCAAACCATTGCTCATCCAACAACGGCTTACTTCTTTTCAATTTTCGCCCATGAATCACGAAGAGGAACCGTTCGATTAAACACAAGCTTTTGATCCCTGGAATCTGGATCCAAGCAAAAATAGCCCTGCCGTTCAAACTGAAACCGACTGCCAACTGTGGCATGTTTCAAGCTGGGCTCAACCCAGCAAGTTGAAAGAATTTGCAAAGAACGCGGATTAAGCAAAAGCTGAGAATCCTGTGATTGACCTTCGGGACTGGAGGACGATTCAGCTAATAAGGGCTCATACAAGCGGACTTCGGCCGGGAGGGCATGATCAGCGGAAACCCAATGAATCGTACCCTTCACTTTTCGGCCAGCCTGTGAACCACCGCGTTTCGTATCGGGAGCAAAGGTACATCGAATCGCCGTGATCATCCCTGTCTGTGCATCTTTGTCGACACTGACACAACGAATGATATAGGCATAGCGAAGACGAACTTCCTGCCCAGGCGACAATCGAAAGAACTTTTTCGGTGGATCTTCGCGGAAATCGTCAACTTCTATATAGAGTTGGCGAGAAAACGCCAACTGGCGGGTTCCTTGACTCAAGTCTTCAGGATTATTCACGGCCTCGACTTCTTCAGTCTGCCCCTCCGGATAATTTTCAATGATCAATTTCACAGGATGAAGCACCGCCATTACACGCGGGGCAGAACGATTCAGGTCCTCACGAATCGCATGCTCTAGCAGTCCCATTTCAATCACGCTATCTCGTTTCGCCACACCGACTCGTTCACAAAAATTTCGAATGGCCTCTGGCGTGTATCCACGACGGCGCAACCCCTTTATCGTCGGCATGCGAGGATCATCCCATCCTTGCACCTGCCCCTCCTCCACCAATTGCAGAAGTTTTCGCTTACTCATCACCGTATGAGCCAAATTCAACCGAGCAAACTCAATTTGCTGGGAATGACAGGACACGTCACATTCACGCAACACCCAATCATATAACGGCCGGTGGTCTTCAAACTCTAACGTACACAAGGAATGCGTAATGCCTTCCAAGGCATCAGAAAGCGGGTGGGCAAAATCGTAGGTCGGGTAGATACACCAGGCATCACTCGTCCGATAGTGCGTCGCTTTTCTGATGCGATATAACGCTGGGTCACGCAAATTAATATTAGGCGAAGCCATATCAATCTTGGCACGCAACACATAGGTGCCTTCCTCAAATTCCCCTGCGCGCATTCGAGCAAATAAATCAAGATTTTCTTCGAGACTGCGCTGGCGATGCGGGCTTTCTTTTCCCGCTTCAGTCAACGTCCCTCGATATTCTCGAAGTTCCTCGGCCGTCAAACTATCGACATAGGCTTTATCTTTCCGAATGAGCTTCACGGCAAACGCATACAACGATTCAAAATAGTCCGAGGCATAATACAATCGATCTCCCCAATCAAAACCCAACCATCGAACATCTTCCTGAATCGACTGCACATAATCTAGATGTTCTTTGGTGGGATTGGTATCGTCTAACCGCAAATTACAGAGACCACCAAATTCCTGAGCAATACCAAAGTTCAAGCAAATGGATTTGGCATGACCAATGTGCAGATGCCCATTCGGCTCCGGCGGAAATCGTGTATGCACACGTTGGCCGAATCGTCGGGATTCCTGATCGGTGAAGATCTTCGCCCGAATAAAATCTACTGGGGAATGGTATTCTGAAGATTCCATAAACAAACGGGGACATCAGAATACCGCAAGTCACCTAGTCTGTCTAGAAATAAACGTGACGGGAGGAATGAATGCTAGGCAGCACCCTTAGTTTCAAGGGGACCCATTAGAATTAGCATTTTCGAAGCAGGCCGATTCAATCTCAGGAAAGACGAATGGTGCTGAAAAATCTATACGCTAAGCAGAGGAAGGAGACTTTTGCCATACCGAACCAGGACTCAAGATTTTCCGGTTTTCCAGGACATTGAGATAGACGAGTGCTTGGCTGAAAAATCAGCTTTGAGGTTACTACGAGAAGGTTTTGGTATACACAAAGTTTTGACGAACAGACACGCCATCTTTGGGACCAGCACCTGCTTTTCCTTGTGGAACACCTGCTTTTTCTTTTGCCCCCTTCGGGGATTCCTCCTTCGGAGATTCTACCTTCGGAGGTTTTGATTCGGAAGCATCTTTGGAAAGAGCGTTTTCAGCAGATTCTCCGTCTTCTTGTCCCATCTTTAATTGCCTGGCCCACATGTTGGGCTGACACACTACATTGAAATTCGGCGCAGGCACCGAATCATCTATTCGCCACAATTCCAATTCTGCGGCATAAAAATTTACATCATCGCGGGAAACCATATTAAGCCAATTCAAACTCTGGCGGATTTCGGCGGTAATTTCTTGTCCTACGCAAATCATCGCTTTGGCTTCTAAACCAGCGGCATACATGATCAATTTCCCAAAGGCTTCCGGACTAATCCCGTCTAAATGACCTAAAACAATGACATAATGACCCCGCTTGGTATCTTTAGCCAGCACCCCACCAACAAGGGTATCCAGGGGAATTTCTCCAGCAGGCTTCAAGGATAATTCCACGGCCTCTCCCAACATTTCCAAAATTTCTTCCTGTTGCAGCCATGTGCCAAATCCACTAACTTCATTGGCCCACACTTCATTTAGATTAATTTTTCTGAGTTTTCCAACTGGTTTTGCCATAACACCCTCAACTTCCTAAGATTGTGGATCCCAAACAAAGTTTCATGAAAGAATATACTGTTTCTTATCGACACGTTTTTTATAAAATTAAGGCAAAAAGACAAAAGACCCCATTCTTTTGAAAATTCCCTCGGTCATTGTCAGTATGGTCGGTCCATCTTCGAGAAAACCAGAACAAGATTGTCCATCCTGGGTAGAAACACCTATGCAATGGCATCTGCAAATTAAGGACAAATCCAAAAATTACGGCCAGCAAACCGAACACCCATTGCTCTTTTTTCTATATGCGCTACAATAGCGTCAGTTACTGACTAGTAAGGATTGCTCGTCACTGTCTCATAAGTGAAGTGAGTAATTCTCTCATGGTCACATCCCCCCCTTGAACATCCCAATCCCAGGATGGGCGCCAATGGGTCACTTTTCTTTTAACAGGAGGCTTAGAACATGCATTTTCTTCATACGTTAACTGTGCGCGTTTTATTCGCATGCATCTTAGGACTTTTTGTCGCAGGGTGTGGCGAGCAATCAGACGGGCCAGCTGAAAAAGCAGGAAAAGCCGTAGATCAAGCCGTGGAAAGCGCGACCGATTCAGTCAGTGATGCCATGAAAAGTACGGAAGATGCCATCACTGGAGCGGCTGAAGAGGCCAAAGACGCGATGACGGATGCCATGGATAGCACGAATGAGGCGGTTAAAAATGCCGCTGAAAGCACAGGAGAAGCGATAAAAGATGCCGGAAATACGGCCTCTGAAGCGGTTGGCCTCAAGGAATAAATACGAGACTCTGCAGGGGGCACTCTCGGACAATCGTAGGCAAAGAAAAAAAGGAGAGTGGCTCGACGCGAAAAGGAAGAACCTTCGCAAAGCTTCAAAAGGTACGTAACTTTTCGTGTATTTTCATGTCAAAAAGCAGTGAAATACCTCTGGCCCATGAGGTATATTCCTATAAGACTTACCTAATTCAACGTTAGACCAAGAAGAAAGGAAAATAACCCGTATGCTGGATAAATGGCTCAAGACCATATTGGCCATCGTGGCCCTCTTCATGTTTCTCACATTGGGCACCCATCTGGCATGGGCTGAAAATCCTTGGGGATTTGGGACTGATATTGGCTTCCTCACCGATACCGCCGACGACACGGTATTCACGATGAGCTTTCAAGGTGATTATTTCTTGGATTCAGAGTTTTCCATCGGGCCTCAACTTTTAATTACGCCCGGTGGAGATTTAACGCAAATTACGTTTGCCGGAATCGCCCGGTACCACATTCCCCTAGGAGCCGTCTCTTTGATTCCATTTGGGGGGTTAGGTTTTGTCTATGCGGATTATGAACGCGGTCGGACTGATGAGAATGATGTGAGTTATACATTTCCTTTTGGGGCGACGGCGGCCTTTCATATCAGTCGAACCATATCATTAGCCAGCACACTGATATTCACGGTTCAGGATCTTGATTTAGACAATCGAAAGAATAGCGACAACTTCAATATCGGCTTACTGTTTGGCTTTCATTTTCACCCTTAAAGCGGCACGTGCACCCATCGGAATCTGCGAACGCGAATCTCGTCACTCTTCCAATTTTTCCAAATAGTTGGCGATTCGGTCCAAAGCCCTCGCATTGAGCCGTTTTCCATACCATCGAGGCATCACTCGATCGGTATAACCCGGAACAATATAGGCTCCAGGGTTCAGAATGGATTCCTGGATATATTCTCGAACACTTTCGGCCGTTCCCTGATAATTGGGATCGGCCAAGCGTTTGAGCCCATTGATTCCCAAGACTAATTTAGGTCCCTGGCGTCCTTTAGCCGGTTCAATGCCCGGAATCGTATGACAAACCGCACATCCTGATTGGACAAACAGTTTATCAATGGGTTCATCACCAGTAGACAACGGCACATCGAGCAGGGAGACAGGCTTGCCTTTTTTCTGAGACAAAGCACTCTGTGGTTGAGCGGTCTTTTGTAAAACTCCATCTTGCTCCAGAGAAGCATTTGGCTTTGTTAACGGATTCAAGGACAAAGTCGCCAGAATGCCACAACCCGCCACTAGAAAAATCAAAAAGCTTTCCCGTCCTCCAGAAGGCTTGGGCTTTTTCGAATTAGGCATTCATCATCCTATTTCAGACTTAGAAATCAACTACCAATGAGCTCAACCGATTTTGTCGTTCAATATAACTTAAACCTAGTGGCTCCTGTACCGAAATCATAGATCGCCTGTCAATGAAGTCGAACCAAACACTGGACTCATGATAAAATTTCACTTTAGACATTCTTACAAAACAATGCCCGACACCTTGTCCTGTCCATGTCTTTTTTGGTATCTCCATCCTCCTCGTTAATTTATTTTGCGATGATCGAAAATTGTCAACCTTCCCCAATCACTCCATCAATATTCTAGCTTGTCGATTACCCCATTTTACCCGCATCCCTTATTAAAAGGCCCTCACCGGATGACTCTCATTCCGCGCTGGTGGCCGCGCGGAAACACCCAACCCAAGATACTCACACAACATCGGACATTTCAGGTTACTCCGGAAACAAAACTTCTCACCAAATGCCATTGGCAACCTTCACCCAAGAATAAACCCACAGTCTTGCTCATTCATGGGCTTGAAGGCTGTACCGAATCGCATTACATGATTGGCCTTGCGCACAAAATTTGGGCAAAAGGGTGGAACTGCATTCGCATTAATCAACGTAATTGTGGGAACTCAGAACATCTCACGCCGACCTTGTATCATAATGGCCTCAGCCAGGATTACAGACAGATTATTCAAGAAATCACTCAACAAGATGGGTCTCGACTTAACTGGGTGATCGGCTATTCCATGGGAGGTAATCTCACCCTAAAATTAGCAGGAGAAATAGGAAGCGAACTTCCTTCACTTCGAGGCGTGGCAGCCGTCAGTCCAAACATTCAGCCAGCATCATGCGTGCGTGCCCTACAACGACCAACAAACTGGATCTATCATCAACATTTCCTACGAAGCCTCAAAACCAAATTAAAACGCAAAGATCAGCTCTATCGCGGAAAATGGGATCTTTCCCGCCTACCCCAGATCAAAACAATGTGGGAGTTTGACGACGTCTACACGGCCCCAGACGGTGGATTTCACAACGCCGAAGACTATTACGCCAAAAGCGCTGCTGAAAATACACTCAACGCTATTGGCATTCCTACTCTCATTATTACGGCACAAGATGATCCATTTATTCCCTATACCATATTTGATAACCCTTCACTGCAGAAAAACACCTCCATTCAATTACTTGCGCCTAAGCGGGGTGGGCATTGTGGATTTTTGCAATGTCGACAACCACAAGAAGATGGGTTTTGGGCTGAAAATCGAATTGTGGACTGGATTCAACATCAATCAGAAAATATATAAAACCACATCGAGTTGGGTAGGAACGTCCAACGTCAAAGCACTTTCCCCGACCTACCCCCCTTCCATGACTCCCCTTGCGACCCTATGGTCAACTGCGGTAGAACCTGGATCGAAATTATTCGTTCACAAGATCAATCACGCTCATTCACGATTCACCACGCTGTCATGAGTCTCAAGCCCACCTCTCCAGAAAAGGGTGTTCTACGACACCTTCACAAAGCCCAAGAGCAATATCTGGAAGGATGGCTGACAGCCCCTGCCCATATTCATCATACGGCACGGCGGATGGCCAATCCGCCAATCGAACGTGCACAAAGCCGAAAGGAGTTTCAGCAACTCCTGACCTGCTTAGGCATTAACTCAGCACAAATGGTCCTTGAAGAAAAAGTAGGATTCGGGGTGACGACGGCACCGAATGGCGATCGCTTAATTGCCAAATGGGAAGCACACACCGAATATTATAGTTATCAGATTTGGCACATTCCTCACGCCTCGCATGCTCCGTTGGGTTTTGGCCCATTGACCTATCCGCAGTATGTCTTTCCCTTTTCGCCGTTGGGTCTGGAAGTCAATGCACTCGACATCGTGGTCACCCCTTCACAATCCTACGATCAAGAAGCCCTGGCCACGCTCTTACCCGGCCCACAAATTTATGCCAGCCAAGTGCTAGAGGAAGACATCTCCGTCGCCACCAGCTTCACTCCCGATGAACATGGTCGGGAACGCTATCTGATCTGGTCACCCGATTCCTCACGACTGCTTCCCAAACTCCCTCGTCTCATCGATATCCTCATTACCTTGGAAAACTACACACACCTCATTCTCTTGCCATACAACGCCTTTTCTCGGTCGGTCGATCAAGTGCAAATTTATGAACAACGGCATCTGTACCAACGGAGTGTCATCACCAAAGAACTCAAAGAAGCCAAGCACCCTCGTTTACAGCAATGGCTTGAAGGCCTCACACAGGACTTTTTAGAAGTGGGGCGTCTCGCCGACTCGATGAGGTTTCGCCTATCGGCATCAGTTCCTTACGACAGGATCGTCCACAGCAATACCCGCGCACTTCAGGAACACGCCCTCCCCTTTTGTCGCACCCTTACCGATTACATCCATTGGAAAATTACAGGAGTCGCCGATGGGTACCAGCAATTAGTTGCCCGGATCCATGCCTTAGAACAAGATTTTGAAGGAACGATTGCGGTGCTTCGCACAAAAGTCGAATTAGTGCTTCAAGAGCAAAATCTGGCACAACAAGATCAAAACATGAAACTCCTTGTCAGTGTTGATCAAACCACAAAAAGCCAAGCGATTCTCCAACAAACCGTCGAAGGACTCTCGGTCATTGTCATTGCCTACTATCTCAGTGGATTGGCGAATTATCTCTTCAAAGCCTTTCATGATCTAGGGTGGCTCCCTAGCTATACCCTCGCATCAGGAATTTTTGTTCCCATTGCCCTGGCTCTCTCCTTTGGGCTTATCAAATGGGGGAAAAACCGCATCCACAAGAACTATCCTGACACAAAACCTTAGTCTAATCCTGATTCAGTAACGTTCCTTACATTCCTCGTTCCCTATCACCTAATACGCCGGTGTAGCCTAGAGGGGTTCGACCACCGACTCATACAGCCTAGGTATTTTTTCCTATCAACAACCTAATTAAAAGGCATGAGAGTCAAGGTCAAACTATTCTTGGCCGAAAGGAACATAAATACAAAGAATCTGGGCTCACCTTTTATTTCGAGAAAGCCGACTATGAAAAGCGCTCTAGAACTCGTCGAACATTGCTCCTCCTTGGTGTCCTTGCCCGAGGTCTATCTTCAAGTTAAAAAGGTCATCGATAATCCGGAGTCCACAATGGCTGACCTCTCAGCCGCGATCAGTATCGATCCCGGTATGACTGCGATAGTCTTAAAACTGGTTAACAGTGCCTTTTATGGAATGCCGAGAAAAGTGGAGACCATCTCCCGCGCCGTAGGAATTTTAGGCATGCAGCCATTACATGATTTGGTATTAGCCGTTTCCGTCACCAAAACCTTTTCTGGTCTATCCCAACAAGTCATGAATATGAACATTTTTTGGGCAAATAGTTTCTTTAGTGGTTTAGCGGCGAGGGAATTGGCAAGAAAGTGTTTTCTGGTCGATAGCGAACGAATGTTTGTGGAAGGATTATTACGAGATCTCGGCCATTTGTTGCTCTACCAACACCTTCCGGAACAAGCCGAAGAGGCCATGAAGATTTCAGCCAACTCAGGGGAAGCGATTCATACCACCGAACAAAAGCTGATAGGGTTCGACTACACCGAAATTGGAAAAGCGCTTGTGGACGCTTGGCAATTGCCGAAAAATTTAGGGGAAGCCATTCGCCATCAAAACAATCCAAGCGCCACGCCGGATTATCAATTCGAAGCCGCGTTGCTCAACATCGCGGGAGCGTTAACAGAAGGATTTCAGTCACCGAATGGTCAAGGAAATTGGGAAGGCTTGATAGCCCCGGAATCATGGACCCTCACAGGTCTGGATGAAGAAGGGATCAAAATGTGCATGATAGAAGCAAGCAAACAACTCTCCTCTATGTTGGATTTGATGGAGGAAGCGCAATCTCGCGTAGCGTAGGCTGAACACCAACCCTTGTTCATTGATACACACAGAAGAAGAACAACGAAGCACTCATAGAGAAACCCTGGCCGAATTCGCCCAAGTCAAATGGCCATACTAAAAACGAAATAAAGGAAACACGCTCATGGCTCAAACAACCACGCCGGCTGTGACCTACACCAATACACCGTTGGTGGATGTCACCTGTCAATTGGCCTTTCCACAAAACCTGAAAATCTCTGCAGCCCCTCCGGTTGGATTCCAAGATAAAGTCAAAGAAATGTTCCCCATGTTTGCCCTCACGCAGGATAAATCCGCCTACAATTTCATGAGTACCGATCAACGATGGCAAGCCGTGCTCGGCAAAGGCGCCCTGACTTTGGTGGCCAGACAATATGACGGATGGAAAAGTTTCTCCAACCACCTTCAAGTCGCCATGGCCGCCTTGGAACAAGAATATCCACCTCAATTTGTATTGCGTGTCGGGTTGCGGTTCCGCAACATCATTCGCAAATCAGCCTTGGGGGTGACAGACAAGGAATGGAATCAGCTCCTTCCCAATAAATGGACAGGCGATTTAGCCTGGGCTGGCACGGCAGGAGACATGAAAGCCACACACAGTGAAGTCTTAATGGGGTTAAACGGTGGGAAGGACTTGGTCTGCATTCGGCATGGGTTAGTACCCATCGCGCAGCCCATCCAAGAAATGGGCTACCTTATCGACCATGACTTCTTTGTGGATGGTCAATTCTCGATAAAGAAAGTCCCGAACATGCTGAATGGCTATCATCAATCCGCTCAACGATTCTTTAAACTCTGGGTCACCGACACCCTCCATCAAGCCATGAAGCCCAAGACCTGAGGTCTACAGAGCTAGCCGAAATATTCCCCCTGGACTTCAAGATCAAACGAATAAATTTTCACAATCGGTCTCCATTTTCATTCCCGTGGAAATCTGAAATTCCCACAAGCTCCAACTTAATTGGTAAACCGGCCATCGCCCCATCCCGAGTCCATTGCCCGACCTGATTCCGACCAGCCTCCTTCGCGGCATACAAGGCCTTATCGGCCTGATCCACTAACTCCAAGGGATCGGAAGCCCCAAGCGACAGACACGACACGCCAAAACTCATGGTAATCCGATTATCTCCTGTCGTCCGCACCGCTTGACTGGCGCGAGCCCAAATGGCCAGACGAAGGCGTTCAGCCGCCATGGCCGTTCCCTCTGGACCTTGGCCTGGCAACAAAATGCAAAATTCCTCGCCTCCATAGCGACCCATAATATCGGTGGGGCGAATCGTCGTGGAAAGAATATTGGCAACCACTTGAATGACCTGATCCCCAACGGCATGACCAAAGCGATCATTAAACGATTTAAAATGATCGATATCAGCCATGATGCAGCCAAAATCTGTTTCCTCGGAAGAACTCACACTATGGAGATCTTCAAAGGCTTCAAAGAATGCCCGCCGGTTAAAAATTCCGGTGAGCGGATCCCGCATCGCCAAACTTTCCATTTCTGCCTTTGAGGATTCCAGGGCAATGATGGTCTCCTCCAATTTCGTCACATCATCGAGCGAGACCAACAGGCCTTGCATACGTTGCTGGTCATTCAGAATGGGCGTGCAATTAACCCGAAATTTCAACAATTTCCCGGAAGTATCAGGAAGC
>Ga0224496_10001237_pt1 | contig 16166 bp, 15 predicted proteins | sample SF_Jul11_sed_USG_2_FD_168127 | JGI IMG/M metagenome (GOLD analysis project Ga0224496, IMG submission 168127) | Sediment microbial communities from San Francisco Bay, California, United States - SF_Jul11_sed_USGS_8_1 | ecosystem: Environmental > Aquatic > Marine > Sediment | place: USA...
AACGACCCGTATGCCCAGCCAGGCTATCCGCAGGATCCCTATGGCCAACAGCCGGCCCAACCTGGCTATCCCAACGATCCCTATGCGCAGCCTGGCTATCCACAGGATCCCTATGGCCAACAGCCGGCCCAACCTGGCTATCCCAACGACCCGTATGCCCAGCCAGGCTATCCGCAGGATCCCTATGGCCAACAGCCGGCCCAACCTGGCTATCCCAACGACCCGTATGCCCAGCCAGGCTATCCGCAAGATCCCTATGGCCAACAGCCCACCCAACCTGGCTATCCCAACGACCCGTATGCCCCGCCAGGCTATCCGCAGGATCCCTATGCTCAACAGCCGGCCCAACCTGGCTATCCCAACGACCCGTATGCCCAGCCAGGCTACCCGCAAGATCCGAACGCGCCATCAGGATATTCCGACCAGGGGGGAACCGTTGGAGTTCCCATAGGAATGGATGTCGCCCTTGTGAAAAAAGCGATCATGAATGGGGCCGAAACCATGATTCCCATTAAGGATGGCGACGTGCTGAAGGACGGACGGGGCAACGCACAAGCTGGAGACAAATTTCGCATCATGTTTCGAGCCAATAGTGATTGCTACGTGTATGTCATTGCCATTGATGGGTCAGCTTGGGCACAAGGTCTGTTCCCCAGCCTCACGAGCCCGTTCGCCAATCCCGTGAAAAAGGGCCAACAATATATTATTCCTGAAAGTAATAATTGGTTGAGCCTGGATCAATTTAAAGGCATCGAAACGCTCTTCTTTGTTGCCTCCCCCGATAAACGCCAAGACATTGAAGACATCCTCGCAAGCATCGCAGGGAGGGAACGCCATCCCAAGGCCACACCTCAGCAAGTCACCGAAGCGCCAATCATCCCAGCTGGGTTTCATCGAAGCCAGACAGGTGCCACCCCATTTATCATCGGCCAAGGATTACCCAAGGCTCCAGGACAAGACCAAGGACTCATCCCAACCACCTATTTCACCCAAAAAGCCGGAGAGGCCTTACGAATTACTCGTTGGTTCCGGCATGAGTAGAGGCTTTCCATGAAGAACACGAAAATCACATCCATGACAGCCATATTGGTAATGATGACGATGCTCACTGGGTGTGCCACACCCAATGGCTCAGGCTCGATGGCGCAAGGAGATCCGTGCCAACCGAACGCAGACCAGTCATTCTTTAGCCCTGAAACCACCTCATTCATCCAGCAGTCCATTTTGAGTCCTCTGGCCAATATTGGGGGGAGCTTACTCGCCACCGCTGCACAGAATTACAGCGGGAAATATACTGGGAAACTCAATAAACTTCTGACCAAACTGGTCACATCCAAAAAGAAAAAATCACAACAACAAGTGATCGAACAAGGCAATCCCTATGATAATCAAGGGGCTCAACCAGGTTATGGGTATGAAAATCCAATCGATCCCAATACGGGATATCCTATCCAAGACCCCAATTCGGGCTACCCCATTCCGGATCCCAACACTGGCTACCCCGTTCAAGACCCCTCTGGGTACCCGGGACAAGACAATTTTGGACAACCGGAAGCACAGGTTGACCCCAACACAGGATTTCCGATCAACCCTGGCATTGTCGACCAAGGGCAATTTCAAGAAGGATTCCCACAGGAAGGAGTACCTGTTGAACCTGGGCTTGAAAACCAAGGACAATTTCAGACTTTTGATGAAGGAATACCACAAGAACAATTTCATCCGAATGTTCAAGGGGAGGTACACCCTCGTGGCGTACCAGGACAATTGCCGCATGCACGATTCCCAAGTGAACCATGCCACCCGCAACAACAGGTTCAGGCCTATCCTCCTGGCAACCAACCGAACCAGCCCTACGGAAATGATCCGGCTTATCAATCCGGGGGATACGACCCCTATGGTCAACAGCAGGCACAAAGTCCATACGGACAGCAGCCGAGCTATCCCAACGACCCGTATGCCCAACAAGGCTATCCGCAAGATCCCTATGGCCAACAACCAGCACAACCCGGCTACCCCAGCGATCCCTATGCCCAGCAACCGGCGCAACCTGGCTACCCCAACGACCCCTATGCCCAGCAACCGGCGCAACCTGGCTACCCCAACGACCCCTATGGCCAACAACCCACACAACAAGACCCTTATGCCCAAACAGGGTATCCGCAAGATCCGTATGGCCAGCAACAACCTCCTCAAGATCCCTATGCCCAACAGGGCTACCCGCAAGATCCAAACGCACAAACAGGGTATTCAGAACCAGGAGGAACAGTTGGAAGCCCAATAGGGTTAGATGTGATGATGGTGAAGAAAACCACGAGAAACGGTGCCGTTGTCATGTTGCCCATCAACGACGGTGATGTGCTGAAAGACGGGCGTGGAAATGTAAAGGCGGGTGACAAATTCAGAATCATGTTCCGGCCACAGACCGATGGCTATGTGTATGTCGTCGCCATCGATGGCTCAGGTTGGGCACAGGGAATTTTCCCACCCCCCACCTCACCGTTGGCCAATCCGGTGAAGGCGGGCGAACAATATGTACTACCAGAAGGCAACAATTGGTTCAGCTTGGATCAATTCAAGGGTATTGAAACAATATTTTTTGTCGCATCACAAGAAAAACGACAGGACCTCGAAGAAGTGTTGCAGAGCATTGCTGGCCATGAACGACCGGCCACTGAAACGCCGCAACAGGTCACCAAGGTCGCCATGGTGCCGTACGGAGTGGGCGCGGCCCGACCAAGCAAAAAAGCGTTCAGCCTTCCTCAAGAATCAGGAGCGAATCAAACCATCATGCCGACGAGTTATTTCTCAAAGACGGCCGGGGAAGATCTGCGCCTTACCCGCTGGTTCCGGCATGAATAGAAGAAAAAAATAACACTTCGTCATTCCGGCAGGCAGTTAACGAGAATCCATTTCAAATCTGACTCGGCTATGTTTCAATCCCCCACACGAAAACCCTGGCTCCTCCTCCTACTCTGTCTCTTTCTGGCAGGATGTCCAGCTGCAGCCATCATTATTCCGCCGCTCGTCCAATTTGGTGCCAGCTTGTTGGATTCAGCTGTCAACAATCACGATGAAATTCATGAACAAAATATGCAAACACTCTTAACGGCCTTACAGCAACGGACCAATCCGTATATGGCCCAAGGCAGCACGGCGTTTTCCAACCCCCAAGCAGGAGGCTATTCCCAACCTAGTTATCAAACTCGGGAATACCCAATTGAGCAAGGCTATCCACCATCACCGGACTACTCCCAGCAAGGGTACGACCCTTATCAAAATTCGCAACCCCAATATGAAGGAAATTCGCCGTACCCGAACACTCAAGATCCGAACCAATTTTCGCAAGGGAACCCATACGCCAACAACCCGAACATCCCCCAACAACCAGCACCGCCATCTGGGTATCCAACTTATGAGCAAAATGAATACCCGTATCAGGAACCACCGGGCTCTCCATCTCAGCCCATGCAACCGCAGTACCCACAACAAGGACAACCGTATCCAGGTAATGATGGCCAGGAAGGAATGATGGTTGACCCGTCAACGCAACTACCGTATGAGGGCACTCCTGGCTATCAGACGGAACCTATAGCCATGGGAGAAGCCCCGAGCATCCCGATCAGCTTGGACGTGTTGCTCGTCAAAAAACATCTGGTCAATGGTGTGTCGTCGTATCTACCCATACAGGATGGTGAGACGCTCTTCGATGGGCGAGGCAACCCACAAGCCGGCGACAAATTCCGGGTGATGTTTCGCGCGAACACCAATTGTTACGTGTATGTCATTGCGGTGGATGGCTCAGCCTGGGCACAGGGAATCTTCCCGTCGACGGCCAGCCCCTTTGCGAACCCGGTAAAAGCCGGGCAGCAATATCTGTTGCCCGAGGGCAACAATTGGTTCAGTCTGGATCAATTCAAGGGCGTGGAAACCATCTTTGTCGTGGCCTCGCATGAACGTCGCCCTGACATCGAACAAATCCTCGCCACCATCAGCGGCCGCGAACGCCATCCAGCAGAAAAACTCTTGGCCGTCAGCGAACCTGCCATCATCCCCAACGGCTATTCCGGCGCACATCCCGGTGCATCGCCTTTTGCCTTCAAGACCTCACAACGTTCGCAACAACAACTACTCCCCACCACCTACTTCGTCAAAACCGCCGGCGAAGACCTCCGCATCACCCGCTGGTTCCGGCATCAGTAATAGCATCCTGACACAGTGTCTCCGTCATCCCTGCCGGTCGTTGGAACGAGAAGACCATTGGCTCACCACTCCAAAGCGCGTCCGTCATATAACGAAAAATTCTGGTCGCTGCGAGAGAGCATGTGACCTCATTGTGCTCTCCTTTGCAACTTGACAGGTGTCACCTGACACCTTACGATTTAGAGATGATCGGCAGGTTTAAACATCGGGGGTTGAAACGGTTCTTTGAACACGATGACCCTCGGCGGTTGCCGCCGGATATGGTGGAAAAGATTCGACTGATTTTGGGTGAATTACACACCGCCGAAGCTGTGGAAGATTTGGATTTGCATTCGTTTAACCTCCATCCCTTGACAGGGGACCGACAGGACGAGTGGAGTATCACTGTTCGGGCCAACTGGCGGATCACCTTCCGCTTTGAACAAGGGGTGGCCCTTGATGTGAATTTTGAAGACTACCATTAAGCGAAAGGATGTCACGATGAAGAAGCCCGCTTTAAAGATGAAAAACCCTCCGCACCCGGGTCTTGGCGTACGGGTCGGCTGTTTGGAGCCCTATGGGCTCACGATCACGGAAGGGGCCAAGATCCTTGGGGTGACCAGGCAGACGCTCAGCCAGTTGGTCAATGAAAAGTCTGATCTGTCATGGGAGATGGCCATTCGTTTGTCGAAGGCCTTCGGGAGTAATCCCGATCAATGGATGCGACTGCAGTTTGCCTATGACTCAGCGAAAGCTGAGGAACGGGCAAGGACGATCAAGGTGAACCCTGTGAAATTGGCACTTGAACCTGCCTATCAATAGTGCTTCATCATTGGCCATAGAGAAAGGCGTTGGAGTGACTCTCATTTTCTGGCTTTGAAAGGTTTTCAAACCTCACAAAGTACCCAACAACAATTACTCCCCACGACCTACTTCGTCAAAACGGCAGGAGAAGACCTCCGCATCACCCGCTGGTTCAGGCATCAATAAATCGCCTGGGGTAATTACCCTTTACGGCCCCAGGGATGCCAATTCAGCCTTCCTTATTGTATACTGACAACATGCCTGCCAACGTACCTCTGCATGAAATGACTCTCCAAGAAAAACTTGTCCTGATGGAAATGTTTTGGGAAGATCTTGGTCGCACCCCAGAAGCCATTGAGTCCCCCGCCTGACATCAAACCACTCTGGATGAACGCCACGAGCGCCTGAGCCAAAGTCAATCCAGCTTCCAAGACTGGGAAGGGACCAAAAGCCGCCTTCGCAATTTGCTCTCGTGAAAATTGAAATACTCAATGAAGCCCAAGAAGATTTGATCAAGGGCTTTCATTTCTACGAAGACCGAAACCTCAACTCGGCTCGTATTTTTTAGACTCGTTGTATGCCGAAATCGACGCTCTTCTTATGTACACCGCCGTTCATCAAAAATTCTTTGGTTATCATCGGTGTCTTGAAAAACGTTTTCCATTCGCCATTTATTACAATGTTGAGCAGAACATTATTCGAATCTATGCTGTTCTTGATTGCCGCCAAAATCCAGTACACGCAAAAAGCCGTTTAACAGAAGATCCCTAAGGTTCGCACACATCATCTTTCCACCGTCAATATGATCGAGAAAAGCTAAAAATCGTTCGCCTCCTCCGTTTCTCTCTCCACTCACAGAGGAAGCTCTCTTCATCACCCGCTGGTTCCGCCATCAATAAGGTAGAAATCCTCCTCCCTTATTCAAACAAACCAACTTCCACAATCTGTTTTTGACCTTACGAAGAAGCCCCCGTAAAATTCATGAGCGTGCGAGACATTTCAAGGTCATCCCTAAAACCTCAGAACAATTTTTGGGTCCTCAATGAGGGCGAATGACTGAAACCGAGTTACGAGGAGAACATGAGAGATGAAGATGCGATGTCATTCTTTCAATAACCCAGGCTTCATAGGACTGATTCTTTTCCTTCTGTTGCTCCTCGTGATGCCGGGCTGTTTCCGTCCGTCACAGTCATATGACGCCACCCAAGCCAACTATGAACCCGCCTCTGGAATAGACACCTCCCACCTCCAAGGGCACACCGCCACGATACAGGCCAATAAACCCTGGCAACGTTCCGACGTGCAAGTGGAATCGGGAGATAGCGTGAAGATTCTTGCCATGGGAAAATGGAGCCCGGCTCCCGCATTCGGTCTATGGAGCGGCCCGGAAGGACTCTCATCGGACCTTGGGAAAGAAGTCCCCTGGATTCCCTTAGCTGCCCTCATGGGAAAAATCGGGGAAAATGGCAAACCGTTTGAAGTGGGACCAGAGCTCGCACTTCGAGCCACAGGAAATGGGGAACTCTTTTTTGCGATCAATGATCCATTTCCCTGGATCACAGACAATTCCGGCTCATTGCAAGTGACCGTCTACACAGAAAAACATTCCTCCCCTACCACCAATCTGGTCACGTCAAAAAGTACAGCACCCACCCACACCTCTCTCGCTCCGACGACACCAGCCACGCTCCTCCGTCCAACAGAAATGGGGAACCGCACGGCTCTCGTGATCGGCAATAGCCAATACGAGGTGGGCAGTCTTCGCAATCCTGCCAATGACGCACAGGATATGGGGGATGCCCTCATGAAACTCGGGTTCGACGTGACCCTCAAGCTGAATGCTGGACAAGAAGACATGGAATCTGCCATTAGCGAATTCGGTCGGCAATTGTATCAGGGTGGCATCGGCCTCTTTTATTACGCCGGTCATGGTGTCCAAGTGGGTGGAGAAAACTATCTCATCCCCGTCAACGCCACGATTGAGAGTGAAAGCGATGTCCGCTATAAGGCGGTCAACATTGGTCAGGTGCTCGGCAAAATGGGCGAAGCGCGCAATGGTCTCAACATGGTCATCCTCGATGCCTGTCGGGATAACCCGTTTGCCAAAAGTTTTCGGTCATCCAGTCGAGGACTCGCGGTTGTCAGCAGTTCAGCGGTGAAAGGCACATTGATCGCCTATGCCACCAGTCCCGGAAATGTGGCGAGTGACGGGGACGACCGAAATGGCCTCTACACGAAGCATTTGCTTCAACATATTTCTGCGCCAGGCATCCCAGTGGAACAGGTGTTTAAACGCGTCCTGCAAGGGGTCGAGCGAGATACCAATGGGAAGCAATCCCCCTGGACCTCCTCCTCATTTTCCGGAGATTTCTCCTTCCATCCCACAGGGCAATAAACAGCATAGTCCTTGTCAGGGAACCATCCTCCAATTACCGAAAGATATTGCTTAACAGCCTTGGCGTTTGGGAACTCACCAAGACTCTGAGGAAAAAGCCAAAGGCTCTCCACCAATAGGGTGACCCACTGAGAGCCCTTATTCGATTCGGGATATTGCAGATAATTGCCACTCGGAGTATCGTTCCTCAACCAACTTTGTAAAAGGTCGCATCATTCCCAAGGGGCGTTTCAATGCCAGACAAGTTTCTCGCCCTCATCTTACGTCCCTTCAGTCCCCTCGGATGCGACCTCCACGGTGCTGATCCACCCGACCAGCGAACAAAACAGATTTCATCCCCACAGCATTTGCTGGCAAACCCCTTCCGTGGAATGGCTCTTCCCGTCTCCTTGCTCTTCGCCTTCTTGCAACGCAACGTATCCACATTGAACCTTTTCTCAATCGGCTTCGACAGACTCGACAACCATCCTTCCAAAGCATATGCCGCGCTCAGCCATGCGTGACGAAGTAGAACCATGCTGAAGTTCAATGTAGACTCCCATTCACTGCTGAGAAAAATCATCATTTGAAAGCTCAAAAGACGCCATGCGCACCCTCATCCCAGTAACGCTCTGCCTCATTCTTCAAGGTTGCCTGTATATGGGAGGTGCACCGGATCCTTCCTATTCTCCAGACCACGAAATTCTTGAGGGCACTGGAGAGTCAAAACCTCCATTCATAACTCTACAGATCGACCAAGTCATGGAATTTTCTGACGCCCAGGGCAACCCAGTGGAATTCACTACTGGCACCTATCAGCTTACACCAACGCTTTCCAACCATTTGCAATTCGTTGCGACGGAAACACAAGAGGCCCACGTCGTTCGTGCCACAACATTCCACCACGCCGAACCTCTTTTGGCTCCCTCCACGCTTTTAATCAAAGATGCAGAAAACCCCGCATCCCTCCATCTTTTGCTGTTTCTCCCTGATGGACAAGGGTTGGATGCAGAAGGTTTGATGAAGGGAGTGGTTCGCTCCCGTAGTGGGAAAATCCCCAGCAGCTCAGCATTTTCACCGCGTAGGCGATATACAGGGGTGATCTTGCAACAAGGTCGTGTGGCCTTGGACGATGACTTTAAGGAACCGGACGCTCGTGACTCTTCAAAAAGTTCGGCCTCTCATTTGAACCCCATGCCATCAATCGGGCGAGTCACGCTAGAACAGGGTCGCCTGCACTTAGATGCCAAGGCACGGCAATCGCTGATCAGAAGATGTCGGTCCTGCGTCAAGAAGCCATAGGAAGACCTTCAACACATTCACACCTATAAGGAGACTGATATGCCTTATCGAAAAACACATATTCGCACATCTCTTTGCGCACTAATGTTGGCTGGGACCCTCGGTCTGTTCCCCATGTTGATCTATGCCGAACCTGCTGTCTCACCATCAGATCCGGCCTTTCAGCAAGCGGTGGAGCAAGTAGTAGAACAGTACCTTCGTACACACCCTGAAGTCATCGAGCAATCCTTACGAATTTTGCAGGCCACCCGCCAGGCCGAGAAACAGGAACGTACCCGCCAGATGATCGCCACCAAACAAGCCGAGCTATTGAACGATCCAGGCTCACCCGTTAGTGGCAACGTCGATGGCGATGTCACTGTCGTAGAGTTCTTCGACTATCGATGCGGATACTGCAAGCGTGCGGCCGGTGCGGTGACGCAACTGCAACAAGACGATCCCAATGTGCGGGTCGTGTACAAAGATTTCCCCATCCTTGGAAAAGCCTCCGAAGTCGCCTCGCGCGCAGCCCTGGCCTCGAAAATCCAAGGCAAACATATGGCCTTTCACGAAGCCTTGCTGGCTTCCAAAGAAGAGCTGACTCAGGATGGTATCTTCAATATTGCGTCAGGAGTCGGGTTGGATATAGAACAACTGTCCAAGGACATGCAGACTCCTGCCATAGAGGCGATCATTGAACGTAATCGTGCGCTCGCCAGGGAACTGGGAATCAATGGGACGCCAGGGTTTATCATCGGCACGAAACTGTCCCCTGGAGCACTGGACTTAAAGGAACTCAAAAAACTGGTCGGGCAAGTCCGCGAAGAGAAGAGTTGAAGGTTCCCCCAAAAAGAAGCCACATAATTTCGGGGAACCGGCTGGCGGGTCAGGCTCAGGCCATTAACCCGGGGAGGACGAGACACTGAAAAACGTCTTGCAGTAGCCGGCAGGGCAAGCAACTCATTCCAATTTCCCTTCCTTTCTAAAACCAAAATCTTTTCTTGACATTCCCTGAACATTCCCTTCTGATTGACCATCACACTCAGAATTCTTTCTTATTTTCAACTTTTTTGAACCGAACCCATTTTAAGGACGACTCAACAAATACAAGCGTCAATGCCCATTCTTTTTCCCCCCTTTTCATCCAAGAGGTGAACCCAATGCAAGTTCCATTGGCCAAACAGCTGCTCAGTACTATGTTCCTGAGTCTTCTCGTTCAGGCCGGTCTTCCGGCTCTGGCCTCGACACCAGATGAAACAACAACCATCAACCTCGGCCAGGCCGTGCATTTTCTCGGAACGGATGGGAGTGATGTCCTGGCCAATCCTGGAAATTATTCCGTCGAGCCTGCGCAGGAATGGCTGCGGCTCATTCCAGGAACCGAACGCCATGATGCGTTGTTGATTGAAGCGCAACCAGGGACGCATGAAGTCAAAGTGGAAATTCCCATCGTCATTTCCACCCCGGGCACGGAACCGGACGAAACCGACGTCCATGTCGTGCAGTTTCTGAATCCTGACGGCACCAGCCTGGTGGCCACCGGAACGTATAGTGGCATCCAATCGCGAGGACTTGGGGATGCCGCGAGACAGGCCGCAGCCAGATCAAGAGCCAGGGCAGAGGCGGCCAGACGAGCCGCAGCTGCGAAAGCCCAACAGACGGCGGACGCTGCACGCCTCGCAGCGTTGAAGGCCAAACAGGCCGCAGAACAGGTAACCGAAACGCTCTCGACGACTCTTGTGACCGCTACCAATAAGCTTCGTACCGACCTCATTCCATTGATTCAGTGTTTGGATGCTGCCAGAGACCAATCCCGAGCGAATCTGTTGGGTTATGTCGATCAATTTCAAAGCGACCCGGGGGCATTCAGCCAATGGTTGATTAAAGACCAGATGGACCAGATGCGAACTAACTTTTCCTACGTCATGGGTCCTAATCTTCAAATGCTTCGGAACGGAATGGATCAACCTCCACAAGCCGGCCTGATCATTGATATGGCTTTTGATAGTTGGGAGCGACTGGCGGCCACTCATCCAGGCGCTCGGTGTTTGTCCCCCCTCATCAATAAACCTCGACCGGCGCTAAAAACAGCGGCTGATCAACTGCAAAGAACCCTTCAAACTCAAATGAAGGCGATCTTCGACACGCATATCGCGCCTGCGCTGCATGAAGCCATTGGCAAAGGCCTGACCAGGATACTAACCAGACAGGATAGCGGTGTGCTGCTATCAGAAGAGGAAATGCAGGCCGTCGCGAACGGGGTCTATGCCAAATATCTGATTCTGCAATTGCAGAAAGGCACGACCGCCATCCAGTCATTCACAAAAGCCTTAGGAAATCCGGGAGCCCAATCCGTGGCGGTCACAAATGTTCAGCAAGCGCTCCACCCTCAAGCCCAATGGCCGGAATTGTTCCGTCTAGAATTGGGTGTCGAGATTGTTCGAGCCATGGGGCACAAATATATCGATAGTGATCGGCCGGGCCATGGTGGATTTCTGGTCAATGAAGCCGTGGGCCTTATTCAATTGTCCGAAGGCACGGTAGAAAAAGTCGCATCAGCTCTTTGCGGCCTTGTCCCCGAAGCGGGTGCCGCAGTGTGTGCGGTTGTCGAAGAGGCCATGGATGCGGTCTGGAATCAAGGTCTCGTGCCCCTTATCCGGTGGGGTGCCATGACAGCATTGCATGCAAGTTATAATCACGCCATGGACCAGGGAAAATTGGCGCTTCAGCAGGGAAAACTTCCACGGGACATTCGAGCCCAAACCCCTCATCTTCAGGGCATCTTGAATATCCTCTCTAAAGATCTGTTACTTCATCTGGCTGATACGAATTTAAAGGACACGAGAGAGGCGTTGAATCTCTTCAATGGCAGCGTGACCCAATTAGCCACTGCCGTAAATAGTCGATAGCCATCTGCAAGCAGCATGGCTTTCGCAGGAAAGCCAGGCTGGGTTTTTTACCAGAAGCTTATTCCCCTTCAAAACCCCACATTTCCTTGACTTTCCATCGTCGTTCCCGTTTCATGGGGCCTCCCTAGACAACTCCGGTGTTCACGATATTTCAATTGAGTGGTGAACCATATCTCCGTTTGGTTCGACTCAACAGGAAACAACACTATCGGCAACCTTTTATGGAACACTTCGAAAGGAAAACCTCATGCACGTTGCTCCATTAAAGAAAATTCTAAATCTGTGCTTAGTCAGTACCCTATTTTTCCCACTCCTTCCTGCCCAGGCCACGGAATCTCCTGCACCCCTAACAGTGACTCTAGAAAAAACAATTCAGTTTCCCGACTTGGAAGGAGAGAATGTGCTCGTGCCTGCTGGAGACTATTCAGTAAAAGCGGGAGAGGACCAATTGACTTTAACCGGGAGCAATTCACAAGCCATCACCATTGACGCCAACGAAGGATCACATGGCACGGAAATTCCTGCCCCCGACATGGTTTTACTCTCCTCCGATGATGACGCCACAACCCAGGCCCATCTTCTGGCCGTGTACTATCCGGACGGAAAGACTCTCGAAGCCCTAGGAAGAGATCCGGAGATCACCTCTCGGGGGACCATGGAACCAACTGCCGAGGATCTTGAATTTATCGATCCATCGTTAGTGACGTTCGACAAACCAGTTCACTTTTTTTCGCCCGAGGGTAATCCCACGCTGGTACAGCCCGGCACCTACACAGCAGAAAGTTCTCCCTCAGGGATTCGACTAATTCCAGATCAAAACCAACCCCCTCTGCTGATAGAAGCCAAACACGAGACGCAAGATACAGGGATCCCAGACCTCCTCGCTCTGTCCCTCCCCGGCGAGACACCGGAAGAATTAGATGTTCATTACCTCATGGTGCTCTTACCAACAGGAGACAGTCTCGAAGCTGTAGGATCCTATAGTGGCATTCAAGACCGCGGTTTTTGGGATAAAAAAAGAAAATCAAAGAGAGCAAAAAAAAGAGCCAGCATTTTCAACAAAGTGGGGGCCAAGTTTACAAAAGCGACCAAGAGCCCCGCATTTAAAAAAGTGGCTCAAGTGACGGAACAAGGTACGAAAGCTGTGGGGGGTGGAATTAACAAAGGAGTGTCTGCTTCAAAATGGGCGGTCGGCCAAGCGGGAAAAGGGGTCACCCATGCAGCCAATTGGACAGCCAAGCAAGCCAAATTCGTTGGGCAACAAATCCTGAAAGGTAAAGACATTGTCGTCTGTCGCGCAGCAGTCGGTGCGATAAAAGGGGTGAATGCCGTGGGCAAAGCAGCAGGTAAACTGGCCAAGTTTAATCCCTTAGCCCCCATCATGGGGAAAGTGTCTGGGATGGGAAGCAAATTTACCGACAAGATTAAGAAAGATCTCAAATTGCAACAACAAATGGAGAAAGAAATCCAAAACCACCTTAAGCTCGATGGACAAGCTTTGGTGGAGGTCAATCGCATCGTGAAAACCATGAGCACTCCCCAAAATCTCAAAAAATACTTTGCCCTGTTTTCTGCCAAACAACTGTGCGAACGTTCGGCGTCGGACACGGTGAGCAAGCTCGTCAAACTCCATGGGGGCGAACGACTTAGCAACACCAATTCTCCGATCCGCACAAGAGGTACGGGGCATTTTTATATGACTTACGGATTCGCCGTCGCCCTCGAAGGTAAGATGGCCGGCCTTCAACTCGGGATTATGATTATCACCGACTATAAGAACGATCACGATGTGTATTCTTTTATCGGTCCTCAAGTTGGTTACATGGATGTTGGCGCCGAAACCTTATTCCAAATCGGGTTTTATCCTAAATTAAATGCCTCAACAGATTTAAAAGATTGGGGACTGGCTTATGGAGTAGGTGCAAATCCCAGCATTCTTTGGAAAGCGGCCGCCGCACCGGCAACTGGCGGGGCCTCCATGGCGGTAGGGGTCGACTATTCAGTCGCACTGGACTTTGTCTTCAACCCCGCAGACAAGCATAAATTTCTTGGATTCGTCGTAAGCCCAGGAGGAGTCTCGATTGCCGTGCCTGGTGGAGCTGGAGACATCCAAGCCGCAGCGACCTATGCTGGTTCAATGATCCATGAGTAATCATCTCTATTAATCGAATTGATAGTCCATTCGATTGTCATCTTCTTCTTTCATCCCACTGTCCCGTTAGACGGGGCAGTGGGATTTCCACACCCCTTCTCTTTTTCATTCTCTGTCATACTCCCCCTTTGAAAAATAATTTTTCGCAGGAACATACGCTGGTCAATGCCATTCAGGTAAATTACACGAGACTTCCACACAGCTTGGCAGTTCATAAAAGATCTAGTCTGACAATTCCTCAGCAGAGCTACACCTCAGGACACTACCCTAGGTTTCTCCTTTCTTCGCCTTCTATAAAAACGGCAATTTGCAAAGTTTCCAGATTGTTTCCCAAAACCGGGCAGAGGTATCATCGGTGTGCTAACGCAATTCTGCAGGGAAGTGAACCAAAAGCATTACCCTTACGACTCATCAAGTATTAACCAATAGAAACATTATCCACCCCGGGCATCAAAGGAATTACTAAATGTTTGTCTCTCTCACCCCAAAAATTCTGAGCCTCATCCTTGCCTGGGCCATCTTTCCCGCCCTGGGAATAGCCCAAGCCTCTGACCCTCGTGGCATTATGTCAGTTGCCCTAGAAAAATCTCTTCAATTTCAGGATCCCAATGGCGAGGATGTCCTTGTTCCGCAAGGGACCTATTCCGTCAAAGCTGGGGATTACCAAATTACCTTAGAAAGTCTGGATGGCAATTCTTTCTCGTTGGATGCGACGGAAGAACAGCATCAGATTGAAGTCCCTTTTCCTATGGCGCTCATCCCCTCAGGAACACACATGGACCTTCCCCACGCCGATCTACTGGTTCTTTTGTATCCCGACGGACATAGTCTCCAGGCCCTGGGTAGCGAACCTCAAATTGTGTCACGGGCGATTCCCGACAATCTCGAAGAGTTTTTGGACTATACCGATCCAGAGACCATCACTCTCGAGCAACCGGCCTATTTCACCGGTCCGGATGGAAGTCCGATTCTAGTCGAAGCTGGAATGTATACCGCCAAAGCCACGCAATCCTGGATTCGTCTCGTGCCAGGAAACAATCCCCAACATGCTCTTCTGCTCGACGCCACGCAGGGCACACACGAAACAGGGATACTAGATCCCTTGGCCCTTTCCCTCCCAGGTGGCATCCTTCACGAACTCGATGTCCACCAAATCCTCCTGTTGTTACCGACAGGAACAAGCCTGGAAGCCACTGGCACGTATAGCGGAATTGAAACACGGGGATTGTTTAATAAAAAACGACCTCAGCGCACCCAAAAACGTCAAAACCTCTTCAAAGCTGTCGGGGCCAAATTCAAACAGGCTACCAAAAACCCGGTCATACAAAATATCAATAAAGGGATTAACAAAGGGGTAAAGACCGGATTGACCACATCCAAAGTGGCCTTAGCCAAAACCAAAGCCGTTATAGAAAAAGGAAGCCAAGCCGTGATCAAGGGAGCCAAATGGGTGGGGAAAAACGGACCCGCGTTGGCCTGCAAAACCCTTTTCAAGGCCCCGGGTGCGGTTGCCAAACTCGTGGATATTCCGCTCAAATTTGCTAAAGAACAGATGCAAAAAGTCCGGAATGATGCCAAATTACTGGATAAGATCGCCACCGAAGTTGAAAATTTTCAGAAGCAGCAACAAGCCGTCATCGATACGGCCGTGAAATCGGCTTTAAAATTTAATAAACCCGAAAATCTTCAAAAGCTGAAACCCTTTTCCTCCATTGACGGCATCTGTGAACGAGGGGTTCCCTCTTTAAAACGAACAATTGATTCTATTGTCAAAAAAGAAAGCCAGGTCCGTTCTCGAGGAGGGTTCCATGCCTATAGTCTTGGCATGCAATTAGGCGGAACCTGGCTTATTGGCGGAGCTGAAGGAGGACTGGGAGGGGCTTGGAACGCAGATGAGACCAAAGGATATTGGTTTGCGGGGCTAACCGGCCAAATGACACAGGCTTCAGCAAAAGCCCAAATTCAATTTGGGGCCTGGGAGTCCCTCCAGAATTTACAAGGGGGCTACACCGCCGTTGGATTTACCGTTCCCCTTTCTAAGTGGGCCAAGATCGCCAACTGGGTTCCGGGAGAACAAGGTGTGCCGCCATTTAAAGGTGGGGGTGGAAAGGAAATAAACATTGGAATCGATTTCTTCATAGGCCTTAAGCCACATGTGCGCGTAGTTGGTGTCGTGGTAGGACCTGGTGTGGGCGCCGGGCTAGCCAATTCCGTCATGTCGGCTGGGCCATTAGGCCGGATCACGCTTCAAGGTGGAGGTGGTGGCCATTTTTAAAGGAGAGACATGACTAGTTAAGCAGGCGAAAATGACGGCCATCTCCAGGCATGCCACTCTAATTATTTTGCCGTTCACCGCAACTGAACCATTGGCCACCTCATTACGACTCATCAGATAACAACGAACATGTGGGCGTTTTGTCATCTCCTAAAAAAAAAGGGAAAAATCATGCGAGCCCCCTTTTTGGAA
>Ga0224496_10001238_pt1 | contig 16153 bp, 17 predicted proteins | sample SF_Jul11_sed_USG_2_FD_168127 | JGI IMG/M metagenome (GOLD analysis project Ga0224496, IMG submission 168127) | Sediment microbial communities from San Francisco Bay, California, United States - SF_Jul11_sed_USGS_8_1 | ecosystem: Environmental > Aquatic > Marine > Sediment | place: USA...
GATGGTGGGCGCCGAACTGCGCGCCGCCGCGCCCGGGCTCAAGGTCGTTGGTCGGGCCGGCGTTGGAGTCGACAACATAGACCTCAAGGCGGCGACCGAGGCCGGGGTCCTCGTCGTGAATGCTCCCACCGCCAACACGATTTCAGCAGCCGAGCATGCCATGGCACTGCTGCTGTCTCAGGCGCGCAACATTCATCAGGCCGATGCCGTGCTCCGGTCCGGGGTCTGGGATCGGTCGAGCTTCCAAGGTGTGGAACTTCACGGCAAGACGCTCGGCATTCTTGGGTTGGGCAGGATCGGTTCGCTGGTTGCCGAACGGGCAAGAGCGTTCGGTATGGACCTCATTGGATACGACCCGTTCATCTCGCCCGAGATGGCAAACCGCATGGGGGTCCAGGTTGTCGAGGATGTTTTTGATCTGTACGCGGTGGCGGATTTCATCACGGTTCATCTTCCCAAAACTCGCGAGACCGACCATATGCTCAACGCCGACGCTTTCGCCTCGATGAAGCCAGGAGTTCGAATCGTCAATGCCTCGCGTGGCGGGATCGTGGTGGAAGCCGACCTCGCCGAGGCCGTGCGTAATGGTATTGTCGCCGGCGCCGGGCTTGACGTCTTCGAGGTCGAGCCTTTGACGACTAGCCCATTATTCGATCTTCCGCAGGTCGTGCTCACTCCCCACCTCGGAGCGTCGACGGTGGAGGCGCAGGACAAAGCGGGTACGGACGTGGCGACCGCGGTTGCCAATGCATTGGCCGGAGAATTGGTCTTGACCGCAGTCAACGTCGACCTGGGTAGGGAGGTATCCCCGGAGGTTCGGGCCTACTTGCCGCTCGTGGAGAACCTGGCGAGGGTGTTTGTCGGGATAGCCAAGGGATTGCCACCTCTGGTCACTCTTCGGCTGGAAGGTCGTATCGCAGAACATCCGGCAACGCCGTTGCGGCTGGCCGCCCTCAAAGGTGCTTTGGACGAAGCCACGACCGACACTATTTCGTTCGTCAACGCCGCGGCGATCGCAGAAGAGCGTGGCATTCGGGTGGTTGAGGAGAAGGCGGCCGACGCCGAGGACTATTTATCGCTCGTCCAGCTCTCCGGCACCTTCAACCGGCAACCGGTTTCGGTCTCTGGCACGATCACCCGCAAAGGACACGTCCTGGTCGAAGTCCAGGGTCTCGAGATCGAGCTCCCGCTCCATCAGAACCTGCTCATGGTTCGCAACGAGGACTCGCCGGGGGTCATTGGAAGGGTTGGTACCTTCCTGGGCGATCTCAATATCAACATCTCCGACATGGTGGTCGGTCGAATGCCAGGAACGGGCGAAGCGGCCATGATGGGGATCGCCACCGATTCGGTGCTGGCTGACAGCCAGATAGAGGCCCTTCGCAAACTGGATGGCATCATCACCGCCCGGTTCGTTCGGTTGCCAGACGCTTAGGCAAGGACCAATAGCTGTACTGCCCACCCGGCAGCCAACGCCCACAATCCCGCGACGATGTCGTCTGCCGTAATCCCCAACGCGCCGTGGAGTCGCTCTGCGGCAGCGACGCCCGGAAACTTTTTGGTGATGTCGGCGACCCGAAAGACCACGAATGCCACCAGCGTTGATGGGAGTCCCAGCCCGATCGAGGCGACAAACATGCCGGCGGCCTCGTCAGCGACGATCCATCCGGGGTCCGCACCATCGGCCGCGAAGGGTCCCGCCGACCACAGTGACAGTGCCGTAGCCGCGAGGGCGGCCACGACCTGCCATTGCCAACCGAACGGGGCGATGAGAAGCGTCATGCCCAGTGCGACGGCGGCGCCGACGGTTCCGGACCCCGAATGGCTCCCCTTCAGTCTGGCGAGTATCAGGCCTGATCCGAACCAGGAAGCAATCGTACGGTGCATCGGGGCAGGCTACAGTTTCGGCAGACTGGGAGGATCATTTGCAGCTCGAAGACCTGAACGGATATGTAATTTTGGCCGGGACGTCCATCGCCGAAGACGGCCGAATCGCTTTCGGTTCCAGACGGATGAATCTTGAAGACGACCGCTATGACGCGCATATTTGGGTCGCCGATGGGCAAGCCCTTCGCAAGCTGACCGCAGGGCCGACCGATCTGACGCCTCAATTCAGTCCCGACGGTACGAAAGTGGCGTTCCTGCGCAAGGGCTCCGCGCCGACCGACAAACCACAACTGGCTGTCATTGAGGTCGCCGGCGGCGAAGCTGAGGTGCTGACGGATTTCTCGATGGGAGCGCGTACGTTCGATTGGTCGCCAGACAGTGCCCGGCTGGTTGTGTCGGCCATGGAGTACGCATCCGAATGGGCCGAGCTCGAATCGGACGAGCGGAAGCGCAAACCAGTCCGGGTAACTCGGCTGCCCATGCGCTTCGACACGCTCGGACAGTTTCACAACACCGTCGACACGACCTGGATTATCAGCGTCGACGGACAAGATAAGACGAAATTGTCCGACACCGAAGCATTCCGCGAGGTGGGAGCCATCTTCTCGCCGGATGGCAGCAAAGTTGCCTTCTGCTCCGATCGATCGGGCGAACTGGTCGCCACTTTGGGCACGCAGGTCTGGGAACGAGACGTCCAAACCGGTGACCTGACGATGGCCGCCGATCTCGGAATGTGGTCGACCCTCGCCTACTCCGAAGCAGGAGTACTGCATGCCATCGGCCTGCGAGACATATTCGACTGGCCCGACATGTTGCAGTTGTGGCGATTGACCGACGACAGTCCGGTGTCACTGACGTCCGGACTGGACCGGGGGATCGCCGACGCCGCCTTCGTGGGTGACCAGGCGTTCGTTCTCGTCGAAGATGAAGGACGTGTGGTCGTCAAGCAGGTCGGCCCGGATGGAGTCGTCATCGATGTCCATTCCGCCGACTCGGTCGCCGATTCGTTATCCGTAAGCTCGGGAGGCGTGGCCTTTGTCGAATCGACCTACGATCAACCCGGCGAGCTAATGAAGTTCGACGATGGCGAGGCCGTGCAAATGACTTCGTTCAACGACGGCTTCGGAACCAAACTCGTCAAGGGGGAACATTTCGTCATCAATGCTGGCGGAGGTGATGTTGACGTGTGGGTATACCTGCCCGGCGGGTCCGAGGTGATTCCGGTTCTGCTGAACATCCACGGCGGACCAGCCGCCCAATACGGTTATGGATTCTTCGACGAGTTTCAGATGTATGTCGGCGACGGCTACGGAGTCGTGGCATGCAATCCGCGGGGTTCGTCCGGGCGCGGTGCCGAGCACGTGAAGGCCGTGGTTGGCAAAAGCTGGGGCGTCAACGATTTCGCTGACATTCAGGTGGCGCTCGATGAAGCGCTCAGCCGCTATCCACGTCTCGACGCTGACCGGGTCGGGGTTATGGGTGGCTCTTACGGCGGATTCATGACGGCCTGGATCACGGCAAGGGATCAGCGGTTCAAATCAGCGGTCGTTGAGCGGGCGCTGCTCAACTGGTCCTCGTTCTCGGGTACGTCCGACATTGGACCGTACTTTCCCCAGATGTACGTGGAGGCGAGTTTGCCTGACGCACAGGATGAGCTGTGGGAGGCCAGTCCTATGGCTCGCGCCCACGAAATCCGGACTCCGACTCTGATCATTCATTCGGAAGAGGACTACCGCTGCCCGATTGAGCAGGCCGAGCAACTCTTCACCCTGTTGCTCCGAGCCGGGGTTGAGACGGAAATGGTTCGGTTCCCCGGGGAGTCGCATGAACTGTCCCGGCTGGGGAAGCCGGTCCATAGGAAAGAGCGCTTTGAGGCAATCCTTGACTGGCATGGTCGGCATTTACTCATCACCGCCGAGAACCTGGCAAACTAGACCTTATGAATGCATCGAAGTACATCTGGATGGACGGCGAGCTCGTTCCGTGGGACGACGCCAAGGTCCATGTTTTGACCCACGCTCTTCACTACGGATCGGGGGCTTTTGAAGGTATTCGGGCCTATGCCACCGATACCGGTCCAGCGATCTTCCGTCACCGCGAACACATGGATCGTCTTGTGATGTCGTGCAAGGCCTACGGGATTCCCCTCGAACTCGATTCGGATCAGCTTATGAAGGCCGCTCGCGAAGTGATCTCAGCCAATGACCTCCCTGGTGGCTACATCCGTCCGCTCGTTTTTCTTGGCCTCGGCTCGATCGGATTGAACCCGGCCGGTGCTTCCACTCACGTCATGATGGCCGCTTGGGAGTGGGGTGCTTACCTCGGCGAAGATGGCGTAACCAACGGAATCAGAGTCGCCGTGTCGTCGTGGCGACGGATCGATTCGTCGTCTCTGATCCCCTCGGCGAAAGGTACCGGCGGGTATCTCAACTCGATCCTCGCCAAGAGCGAAGCGGTTCGAGCCGGCTACGACGAAGCCATTCTTCTGAATCGGGACGGGTTCGTCTCCGAGGGATCCGGTGAAAACATCTTTGTTGTGAAAGATGGCGTCGTCGCTACTCCGCCTGTTTCCGACGGTTGCCTGGGCGGAATCACCAGGGACGCGGTGATCGAGATCCTTGGAGACAACGGACACGAACTGATCGAGCGGTCGGTGACTCGATCGGAGCTCTATTACGCAGATGAGATCCTCCTGTGTGGGACTGCTGCTGAAGTGACTCCGGTCAAAGAGGTCGATGGGCGTCCGGTGGGCACCGGCCGGCCGGGACCGATTACCAAACAAGTCCAGGCCATTTTTTCCGACGCGGTGCGAGGCAAGGTTCCCGCTTACGAACACTGGTTGGATCGGATCTGATGGGTCAAGAACCGAATATTGAGCTGGAGGGTTCCGACGCGCCTCGTGAAACTTCCGGCCCGGGGGTTCCGCGTCGCTGGAAGCCGACCCGGCCAGGTGAGATCAACAGCCCGTCCGAGATGCGCTGGGGAGGAGCCTTCGGGCGTCCTGGCCCTGACACCGGCTGGGCTTTGAAGCTGATCCGTGCCGCCGACTGGGATCGTTCCGAGCGCCCTTCAGAAGCAGAGGCTGTTCTGGCGACGCTCGTCGCGGCTCGCGCTTCGCTGTTCGGGCGGGCACCCACCATTCATGATGTTGAGGTTGGTTTGATCCTGATGGGATTGCGTCCCGAGGACGTGCCCCCAGTGGTCGCCAAACGTCTGGCCGAGGAACGGAGTCGCTGGCTCGATATCTCGGCACATGAGCACTCCAAGGGAGCGGCATTTGTGGGATCTCTGGACCCGGCGTTGCTGGCGGCATCGCCCAACCGGATCCGGACACTTCTCGCCACCTCATGACCAAGTATCGATACCTGACCGGAACCGTTCTGCCGGTTCCGGACCCTACGGTGCTGTCGTCGCTTCCCACTGAGCACCTGCCGAACTGTTTCGGTTGTGGTTCGGAAAATCCCGATGGTCTGCATCTCGAAGTCCGCTACGAGCAGGACTTGGTAGTCGTCGATGTGGCGTTCGACAAGCGCCATGAGGGCGGTCCCGGGCTGGTCCATGGGGGCATGTCGGCGGCAGTTCTTGACGACCTCATCGGATTCGTGATGATTGCCCACCGCCAGCCCGGGGTAACGGCCAACCTGAGCGTCAACTATCTCCGCCCCATCCCGGTGGGAATGCACCTGCGGGCCGAGGCCTGGATGACCAGGATCGACGGTCGAAAGATGTTTGCCGAATCGGTGGCCTTCGACGACAAGGGGACCAACTATCTTGAGGCCACTGGACTGTTCTTGTCCGTGGGCATTGAGCATTTCCAGGACGCCTTGAAGTCGATTTACGAAAGTGATGAGTACTACCCGTGAAAATTGTTCGCATGCAAACCGCCGAGGGCATTGCCTACGGGACCGTGGAACCAGAAGGGATTCGGGTCTATCAGGGCTCGCCGTTGGTGCATTGGGAGGCCACCGATGTCTTCGTTGACTTCAATGACGCCCAGTTGCTTTCGCCGGTCCTCCCGTCGAAGGTTGTGGCGATCGGCCGTAACTATGTGGACCACGCCGCCGAGTTCAACAATCCCGTCCCCGAAGAACCTTTGATTTTTCTGAAGCCGTCAACCTCGGTCATCGGGCCGAACCAGCCAGTTGTTTATCCCAAGCTCACCAACAACCTTCACTTTGAAGGAGAACTGGTCGTTGTAATCGGAGCGGTTGCCCGGCATGTTCCGGCCGAAGACGTCGGGCAGGTGATTCTGGGCTACACCATCGGCAACGACATGACCGCCCGAGACCTCCAACGAAAAGACGTGCAATTCACGCGTGGCAAAGGTTTCGACACTTTTTGCCCGCTCGGCCCTGCCATCGAAACGGAGTTCGATGCGGCCGAGGGGATGAGCCTGATCACGCGGGTCAACGGAGAGGTCCGCCAGGACGGTTCCACAGCCGATCTGGTATTTGGGGTCGCCGAACTCATCGAATACGTCACAGCCGTAATGACCCTGCTTCCCGGCGACGTGATCATGACGGGCACGCCCTCAGGAGTGGGTCCGGTCGTGCCTGGCGATCGAATGGATGTCGAAATTCAGGGCATCGGGAAGCTCACCAACACCGTGGTGGCCGCCTCATGAGCGTCCGGCTCCGGATCGCCCCATCGCCGACGGGCCTACTTCACGTAGGCAACGCTCGATCGGCAGTTTTCAACTGGTTGTACGCCCGCCACCATGGGGGCACGTTCATCGTGCGGGTTGACGACACCGATACAGCCCGCTCCGAAGAGAAGTACGTCGCGCAAATGATGGAAGCGATGCGCTGGCTCGGGCTGGACTGGGACGAGGGAGTCGGCGTCGGGGGACCCCACGGCACCTATCGCCAGTCCGATCGGTTTGATCGGTACCGGGAGGTGGCGAACCGACTCGTCGACGCAGGTAGCGCCTACCGCTGCTTCTGCACCCCAGACGAACTGGACGCCCGCCGTCAGGCCGCTCAGGCCGCCGGGCGGGCGCCCGGCTATGACGGAACCTGCCGGGCCCACTCGGTCGCTGAAGCCGAGGACCGGGTCGCGGCTGGTGAATCGTTCTCCGTTCGTCTGGCCATTCCTCGACCGGGAGTCACCGAGTTCTTCGATCTGGTGCGTGACGACATGCGTTTCGATCACGAGGTCATCGACGATTTCGTGATCCTGCGATCAGACGGCACGCCGACTTACCACCTCGCATCGACGGTGGACGACGTCGACTACGAGATAACCCACGTCGCTCGTGGGGAAGACTTGTTGTCGTCGACGCCGCGCCACATCCTTCTGACGCAGGCGATGGGAGCCGAGCCGGTTACGTATGCACACCTACCGTTGCTCTTCGGGCCTGATGGCAAGAAGCTCTCAAAACGTCATGGCGACACCTCGATGGACGCCTACATGAAGGCCGGTTATTTGCCGGAGGCGATGTTCAACTACATGAGTCTTCTCGGTTGGTCGTACGATCCCGAGGTCACCATCTACACGCCCGAGCAAGCCATTGAGAAGTTTGACCTGGCCGATGTGTCGAAAAACCCTGCCATCTTTGATGTAAAGAAACTCGAATGGATGAGCGGCGAGTACATGCGTGAACTGGCCCTCGATGATTTCGCCGCTCGCTCGCTGGCGGTCATCGAGGCCGAGCGGTCACTGTCTGACGAACAGCGGCGTCAGTACCTGGCCCTCGCCCCGCTCATCCAGGAGCGGGTGAAGGTACTCCCTGAAGTTTTGGAGATGTCGGATTGGCTCTTTCGCGATGAGGTCGAATTCGACGAGAAGTCGTGGGACAAAGTGATGAAGCCGGAAGCCGCGGATGTCATCGACGAGGCCCTGGTTCGTCTGGAAGGCCTGGCCGTTTGGACAACGGAGTCGATCGAAGCTGCGATGCGGCAGATGCTCGACGACCTGGAATTGAACCCTCGTAAGGGCTTTCAGCCGTTGCGAGTGGCCGCGACCGGTTCGATGATCAGTCCACCGCTATTCGAGTCGTTGGAGGTGCTCGGCCAGTCGACCACCCTTGAACGCCTCCGCCGTGCTCGAGCCCAATTCGAGTAGCCGACAGGGCCGCAGTCCGAGTGCGCTATTATTGCATCGCTCCCAGAACCTCGTTGGTCGTTCTGTGTGACGTCACCACCTGAGGCCCCGTCGTCCAGCGGCCTAGGACGCTGGCCTTTCAAGCCAGTAACGCGGGTTCGAATCCCGTCGGGGCTACCCATGAGAAAATACCCACCGTAGGTGGGTTTTTCTTATGGTTTCGATCGATTCGAACCGAATCCTGTCGGGGGGAGTCGGCTCGGCCGATTCGTGGCGGTTGCCTTGCAACTGCGGGCTACCAACAAGCGAACTGAGTTTTCGGTGAGCGTGCCTCGTCGAGCCTGATACCATTTACGTTCACCGGCGATAGGGGAGTTAGTGGAAATCGGAATCGTGTTCGGGTTGATGGCGCTGATGGTCGTGCCCCTGTTCGTTTTCCACATCTGGGCCATTGTGGACCTGCTCAGAATGCCGACGACGGCATGGGAGAAAGCCGAACAAAACGAGATCGTCTGGGCCATCGTGGTTCTGGCGCTGCCGTTCGTAGGGCCGATCCTCTATCTGGTTATCGCTCGTCCCCAGCTGCTCGCCGCCAAGGCGAACTCCGACTCCTAGACCTGATTCCCCGACGCACCGCTGGAGTGTCGCCTAAGTGTTCATTCATCTGTTCGATCGCGCCCAGCGAAGAGTTCAAGGAACGTCCTCGCCTCTTCGATGTCGGTGCACAGGTGGAGGGGAGGAGGAGGCGGCTGAACGCGTCCATCCGGTCGCTATGCCCCTCGAAGGCCGCTCGGCTGACCACCATGGCCCGCGCAGAGAACGCGGTTCGGAGTTCGTTGATGACGGTCATCCACCCTTGGGGGTTACCCCGGGCCAGATTCGGGCATCGAACAAAACCGGCTGGCGCTGACCGTCGGTGAGACTGAGAGATGCCGTGATGGTTTGTTGGACGGACTCGTCGGTGCTGACGATTCCGTTGGATCAAATGTGGAGGATACCGTCGCGAAGCGAAACGGTCGCGGCGAGTGTATCGATTGCTTGATCGAAGTCGTGGTCCCCGTCCATGCTGGGATCTTATACGACGGGACGTCGGCAACGTTCAGATCTTCGAGCTTCGTCGCTCCATGAGCACCACGTCTCGCCAAATGCCGTTCATCTGACCGAGCTTTTCGTGGATTCCGATGGTGCGGAAGCCGGTCTTTCACGCCTGTACCGCCAGTTCGAATCTTGTCGGGGCTACCAACGCAAAGAAGCGCGCGTGGCGGGTTCCGTTGCGTTTCATGTGGCTGACAGATTCGAACCGAATCCTGGTCGGGGCGAACCGGCCTTCCCGATTTCGTGGCCGTTGCTTCACAACTGCAGGCTGCCGCGCCTTTCTGGCATGTTTGGCCGGGGTGTGGCGTGTCGGTTCTCGTCTGCAGTTATCCAAGACGCAGCTGTGCTCGGGCGGGTCGTCGCCAGTGGTCCGAGGTCGAAACATGGGCTTTCACGAGCACGCAAAGTGGTATTCCTGTACCGTTGTGTTACGTCGAACGCGGAGGATCGAATGCGGAAGTCCCTGATTTTGATGTTATCCATAGCGATGGTGGCGCTCACCGTCCCAGCCGCAGCCGCTCCTGGCAACGGTAACGGACCTGCGCCGAAGTACTTCGTCGATGAGTCGGCTCTGCCGTTCGATGCTTTTCCCGGAGCGACCGCCATGTGGGGTGTTCACAATGGTGCCGGATATCGTATCGAGGTCCCTGGAAACTGGAATGGCGACCTCGTCATGTGGGCGCATGGGTATCGAGGCACGGGCCCTGAGTTGACGGTCGACAATCATCCACTTCGCCCGCTGTTGATCGCGCTTGGATACGCCTGGGCTTCGTCGAGTTACAGCCGCAATGACTACGATGTCGCGACGGGCGTTCAGGATACCCACGCTCTCGCCAAGCGGTTCAACGGACTCGTCGGCAACCCGGACAAGGTCTACCTGACCGGCGTCTCGATGGGAGGGCACATAACGGCCGTATCCATCGAGCAGTATCCAACGGCCTACGACGCGGCGCTGCCGGCCTGCGGTGTGCTCGGGGACTTCGAATTGTTCGACTACTTTCTCGACTTCAATGTAGCCGCCCAGCAACTCGGTGCCGGATCCTCTGCCTTCCCAGTCGACCCACTTGAATACATCGGGCTTACCGTGCCGGGCATAAAAGCGAATCTGGAGGCGGTGCCGGGTTCCTGGCCGTTCGTTTTGAACGCGAAAGGGGAGAACCTCAAGAGCCTGACCGAATTGCGGTCCGGCGGCGAGCGACCGAACTTCGACGAGGCGTGGTCATTCTGGAACTCGATACCATCGGACGCCGGTCCCGGTAATTTCCTCTTCGGGTTGGGTACCAGTAACGGATCGATCGCCCGCAGTCCCGGTAACACGGTAGATAACGCGGACGTCGTCTACCAGTTTGATACCGACCCGACGTTGACCACCGAAGAGCAGGCATTTAATGCTGGCGTGGTGCGAGTCACCCAAGACCCGCAAGGACGCAGTCCGAACGGCCTCGCCCAGGTGCCGCCGATCTCCGGGAAGATTTCGATTCCAGTGCTCACCATGCACAACCTTGGCGATCTGTTCGTGCCGGTCCATAACGAGATCGTATACGCCGAGCGAGTCGCCGCACAGGGCAACGGCGATCTGCTGGTCCAACGTGCGATCCGTGGCGTACTCCACTGCGATTTCACTGCCGCCGAGTTCTCCGCGGCCTTCCTTGATCTGGTCGCCTGGGTTGAGCTTGGCATCAAACCCGCCGGTGACGACTGGCTCGATCCTTTGGCGGTCGCCGACCCGGATTTCGGCTGTGCGCATACGAACGGCTCACATGTATTGGGTACGCCGTGTCCGTAGCATTTGATAAGACGGTGCAGTAACTACATTCAGATCGGGATCATCTCTTTGTCGGCGGTGTCCGGCGTGTGAAAACCGCGGAACGCGTGGCAGGTTCTGCGGCCGGATCCGGTCTGAATGCCTTGGGTTTTGACGGAGGCGGGTCTGGACCTCCACGTCACATAGATTTACGCAGTGGCTCGGTGGCCCCGGCGCGCACCTCTCTGATCAGATGAGTGGACTCCGGCGCTCTAGAAGGACAACGTCTCGCCAGATCCCGTTCATCTGACCGAGCTTTTCGTGGATTCCGACGGTGCGGAAGCCGGCCTTTTTGTGAATATGGATTGAGGCACGGTTCTCGGGAAAGACACCGGCCTGGATGGTCCAGATTCCGCTGGCTTCGGTGCTTTCCACGAGTTTCGTGAGTAGGCGAAGGCCTACACCGAGGTTGCGGGCGGTTGCGGCAACGTACACACTGGCTTCCACAACGCCTGCGTAAACGCACCGACCGGACACGGCCGAAACCGCAACCCAGCCCACGATGCTATCGGTTTCGCAGACGAAACGGTGGTCTTCGAGGTGTCCGGCGTCCCAAACCTCCCAGGACGGGACGTCGCTCTCAAACGTGGCGTTGCCGGTGGCGATGCCTTCGCCGTAGATCCGCAGAACATCGGTCGAATCGTGATTCCTCATGGGCCTGATGATCATGGCGATCAGAATACTGGGATGTGACCCGACGCGATAGGGACGTCTGGCGCTAGCCTCGCTGGCATGGCTATTGCACGTCCCGCGTTCACCGTTGGCATCGAGGAGGAGTACCTCCTCGTCGACCGTGAGTCCCGCAACCTGGTCGCCGATCCTGCTCCAGGGCTCATGAACGAACTTGAGGAACTGCTCGGCCACCAGGTCAGCCCAGAGTTCTTGCGTTCGCAGGTCGAGGTCGGTACCAAGGTCTGTGACAACCTAAACGAGGCCGCCGTGGACCTTGAAATGCTCCGACGGACCGTAAGCGAAACAGTTCGACCGCACGGCTATGCAATCATCGCCTCGTCCACTCATCCTTTCGGAATCTGGCGGGAACAGCTGACAACACCGAAGGAGCGGTACGAGGGACTCGCCCGCGACCTCCAGGCGGTTCTCCGGCGGCTCGTTATCTGCGGGATGCACGTGCACGTGGGGATCGAGGATCCTGATATCCGTATCGACCTGATGAACCAGGTGACCTATTTCATCCCACACCTCTACGCCTTGTCGACATCCTCTCCGTTCTGGGCCGGCGAGAACACGGGGATGAAGAGCTACCGAAAGTCGGTCTTTAAGGCGTTGCCCAGGACCGGACTCCCGCCCGAGTTCAGTAGTTACGGCGAGTACGAACGTCATGTCGATGCTCTCGTAGTGCCAGGGGTGATCGAAGACGGGACCAAACTGTGGTGGGATGTGCGACCGTCAGCGCGGTACCCGACCCTGGAGTTGCGGATTGCCGACGTTTGTACCGACATTAACGACGCCCTGACGATTGCCGGCCTCTATATGGCCTTGCTGTCAATGCTTTACCGACGGCGCCGGGAGAACCAGAAGTGGCGGCACTACCACTCGTTACTCATCGATGAGAACATCTGGCGAGCCCAGCGATACGGGGCTTCGGGGAGCCTTATCGATTTCGGCCGGGGTGAATTGGTCCCGTTTGCCGATCTCGTCGAAGAGCTTCTTGAGCTGGTCTCAGCGGACCTCGACGAGCTGGATTGTCGGTCATTCGTGGAACACGCTCGCACCATCGCCGACCGGGGCACCAGCGCCGATCGCCAATTGGCCGTGTACGACGAAGCGATCGACGCGGGGGCATCGGTTGACGAGGCTTTTCGTGACGTAGTCGACATGCTGATCGGCCTCACCGAGACGGGTCTAACGCCTGTACGGTGAAGGTACCGATCTGATCTAGCATCCTGCTGGTGGATGTCCTCTTCGCCGTATTGGCGTTCGTCGCAATTGTGGTTGGGTTGGCTTATGGGTTCCTGTCGCGGAGTCCGCAGCGCCCTGCCCTGGTTTCTGCCGCCCTGCCCGTGGCGGCTTCCATCGCTACGGTCTCGATGCTCGGTTCGTTGTACTACTCCGAGATACGCGGCTTCACTCCCTGCGAACTGTGCTGGTATCAACGTATTGCCATGTATTCGCTGGCCGTCATCCTGGTAATTGCGGTACTCCGACGAGACACCCAAATTGCCCCCTACGCGGCGACACTGTCGTTCATCGGATTCGGTATCTCGACCTACCACTATTACGTACAGATGTTTGGTGGGGGCGACTCATGTGGGCTCGACGCCTCGTGCGCCGTGCGGTGGGTTGACACGTTCGGGATCGTATCGATTCCGTTTATGGCCGGAGCCGGATTTTTCGGAGTTGCCGGCTCCATGTTCTATCTCTTGAAAGCGAGGACCAGATGATGTCGTACCGATGGCCGATTGCGGTGGGTTTGGCCCTCTCGCTTGTCGCCTGTGGGGGCGATGCGACTTCCACGACGTTGGTCGCCCAGACGGCCGCGGTGACCGTGACGGGTACTCCGCTTGCCGAGTACGGCCAGCCGGACGGGTCAATCGGAAAGGTCCCCCCGACCCTGTCCGGAGTCTCGTTCGAGGGGGATCCGGTGTCGATCGATCCGGCCGATGGCGCGCATGTAATCCTGTTCGTGGCCCACTGGTGTTCACACTGTCAGAACGAGATTCCCGTGGTGGTCGACTGGTTGGAGGCCGGCGGCCTCCCCGCTGATGTACAGCTGACCGTGGTATCGACTGCGGTTGCGCCTGGCCAGCCGAATTACCCACCGTCTGATTGGCTGAGCGCCGAGAACGTCACGGTGCCCATTCTCCTGGATGACGAGGCGAATAATGCCGCCGCGGCCTATGGTCTGAAGTCGTTTCCGTATTTGGTCGCAATCGGGGCCTCGGGGCAGGTGGCCGTAAGGGCGGCGGGCGAGTTACCTGCGGCGGCGCTGGATGCGCTGGTGTCCAACCTGGGGGATTCCTGAGCCGCTAGGTTGACCAGATGCGGTACGTGGCGGGTCGGCTCGTCCAGGGGCTGTTCGCCCTCTTGGGATTTCTTACGGTGATGTTTTTTGCCGTGCAGCTCATTGTCCCCGGAGACTATTTCACGCCGTTCCGACTGGGATTGACCGAAAGCGAAGTCGATGCGTTACGGGCACAGTATGGGTTGGACCAGTCGGTGTTCGTCCAGTACTGGCGCTGGTTGACCTCGCTCTTTGATGGAAGCCTTGGTACTACCACCATCGGGAGGCCGATCTCGGGCCTGATCACCAACGCCATCCCAAGGACTCTGTTCGTGCTGGTGGGTGGCCTCGTCATCGCTTTTCTCATCGGAACCGCCCAAGGCCGGTGGTCGTCGTGGCACAGGGGCCTGCGTTCGGAAGTGGTGACCTTCGTCGGGCTGGTGTTTCTCACTGCCTTTCCACCGTTCTTGGCGTTCGTACTCACCGAACGGGCCCACATGCCGATGAATGAATTGCGACGATCCGTCATGGGAGAGTCGGCGAATCCATGGAGATCGGCGACTACCTTCACCGAGGAACAGGTCTTGTTCCAGATGTCTGTCTCCTTGTTGGCCAGTTTGGCGGTGGTAGCAGTGGTCACCGCCCTGCTGCGCCGTTACACAAACGCCCGGCCCCGGCCCTGGTGGGTGGTAATCGGCGGCATCGGGTTGACGGTGTGGTGGTGGTGGCAGGGAGGTAGAGGAGCGTTCGCTCTGGATCTACTGTTCGAGGCTGCCATTCCACTCTTCGCCTTTGTGTTGCTGTCGTATGGTGAGTTCTTGCTCATCATGCAATCGTCGATGACCGGCGTGAAGCATGATCCGTATGTTCTGACCGGAATGGCCAAAGGACTCACAGAACGCCAGGTCCGCAACCGGCACGCGTCTTCCAACGCCATCCTGCCGCTCCTGGCCCGCTTCGCGGTGAGTGTTCCGTTTCTCATGACCGGCTTGGTGATCGTCGAACGTTCGCTCGGCTGGTCAGGACTCGGTGACTTTCTGTTCTTTGCCATCACCGCTCAGGACATTCCGCTGGTTATGGGGGCGCTGGCCGTCATCGGTGCCGTATCACTGTTGGTGCGGATTGCCCTCGATGTGATGACCGTGTCGATTGACCCGAGGATTCGTAGACCATGAATCCCGGTCTGCTGAGACGCCTGCGGAAATCGACTCCGTTCTGGATCGGCGTTTTTATCTTGGTCGTCTTCGCAGCCATGGCGATCGCTCCGACGTTTCTGCTCGGCAATGCCTGGCCGACCGGGATCTATGACCCCGTAACCGGGTACGACTTCGAGGTCTTCCATCCCGCCCCACCGTCGGCTGCTCACTTGCTCGGCACGGATAATCAGGGCCATGACGTGTTGAGCCAGTTGCTGTCGGCGACTCGTCCGACGTTTGTACTCGCCACAGTGGCGGCGCTCGTCACGGCGATATCGGCCACAGTCGTCGCGTTGATCGGGGCCGTTTCAACGCCGTGGGTCGACCGGTCAGTCGGGTTCATTTCGGATGCCCTGTTGCTGCTTCCCGCTCCGATTTTCATGCTGATCATCGGTTCGGGCGCTTTGTCGCAGGAGATTGGTCCGATCACGTTTGGGGTCATCTACGGATTGATCGCCGGGATCGGGGGAGGGGGGATCGTGCTGCGCGCCCAAGCAAAGTCGATCATGGTGCGTCCGTTCATCGACGGTGCCCGGGTGGCCGGGGTCTCCCGCTGGCGGATGGCAACGAGGCATTTGCTGCCCCATCTCGTCCCGCTCGCAGCGGTCTTCATGCTCTTGGCGGTTGCCGGAGCGGTTATTGCGGACGGGTTTATCTCGTTCCTCGGGCAGACCGCCACCGATGTGAGTTGGGGAACCATGGTGTACTGGGGCACCACGTTCGTGAACCCGATCACCGGCGACCCGGCCTGGAACGGGGTCCTGGCGCCTTCGGTGGCATTGACGCTGTTCTGCACGGCGTTCCATCTGATCTCGGTTGGGGTGCGTCGAGCTGCGGATTCGCAGCAGTAGGTTTGCGATAGTGGGGCCGGGTGCGTAGGCTTCCGCTCGCCCTTTTTCGGGGGTGGTGTAATTGGTAACACAGCAGGTTCTGGTCCTGTCGTTGGGGGTTCGAGTCCTCCCCCCCGAGCCCTGGCCCCGTCGTCTAGAGGCCTAGGACGCCGGCCTCTCAAGCCGGTAACGCCAGTTCGAATCTGGTCGGGGCTACAGACGCAAAATGTCCGCTGTTTGGCGGGCTTTTTGCGTTTTGGTATTGCTGTGTGGATTCGAACCGAATCATGGTCGGGGCTACAGACGCGAAATGTCCGCTGTTTGGCGGGCTTTTTGC
>Ga0224496_10001239_pt1 | contig 16125 bp, 16 predicted proteins | sample SF_Jul11_sed_USG_2_FD_168127 | JGI IMG/M metagenome (GOLD analysis project Ga0224496, IMG submission 168127) | Sediment microbial communities from San Francisco Bay, California, United States - SF_Jul11_sed_USGS_8_1 | ecosystem: Environmental > Aquatic > Marine > Sediment | place: USA...
GGGGGCACATAATGCAGGGGCATGTGGATTGCGTGGGGACGTTGAAAAATATCGACAGGGTGGGGGAGGGCTATGAGATGGAAGTGGAACTGCCTGAAACCGGCATGAGATACGTTGTGGAAAAAGGCTCGATCGCCATTTCAGGAATAAGCCTGACAGTGGCTTCCCGCCTGGAACGAAGTATAACGGTGGCCCTGATTCCCCATACTTTTGCCATGACTAATCTTAAAAGTAAAACAACGGGTTCCGCAGTCAACATCGAATATGATATCATAGCCAAGTATGTGGAAAACTTGGTGAAACCTTACGCAGTCCCCTCTGGGGGGAAAATCAGCGAGGAATTGTTAAAAAATAGCGGTTTTATCGAGTGATATTTTTTTAAATATGAAGACTGAAAAAAGAAAGTTCAACACCATCGAAGAAGCCGTGGAGGATCTGCGCGCCGGGAAGATGGTGATCCTGGCGGATGACGAAGATCGGGAAAATGAGGGCGACCTGGTGATCGCGGCGGAAAAAATATCCACCGAGGCGGTGAACTTCATGGCCAAGGAGGCCCGGGGGCTTGTCTGCCTTTCCCTGACGCCGGAGCGTTGCGACGAGTTGGGACTGCCCATGATGGTGGATGACAACACTTCCAGCTACGGCACCGGATTTACCGTCTCCATTGAAGCTCGCCGGGGGGTCACTACGGGTATCTCCGCCGCCGACAGGGCTCACACAATAAAAACCGCCATAGATCCCGCCACCAGAAAGGATGACCTGGCCCGGCCTGGCCATGTGTTCCCGCTTAGGAGCAAAAACGGGGGGGTGCTGGTGCGAATAGGCCAGACGGAAGGCTCGGTGGATCTTTGCCGTATTGCGGGGCTGATGCCGGCGGCGGTGATATGCGAGATTATGAAGGACGATGGATCCATGGCGCGGGTACCGGACCTTCTGAAGTTCGCCAAGGTGTGGAACCTTAAAATGATAACTGTGAAGGATATCGTGGAGTGGCGGCTGAAGAAGGACCAGTTCGTGCGCCGCACGGCCACCACACGCATGCCCACTGGCCATGGGGTTTTCACCGCCATCTGCTATGAGAACAGCCTTAATGACGACGTGCAGTTGGCGCTGGTGATGGGCCAGGTGGACGATGGAGCGCCCACGCTGGTGCGGGTGCATTCGCAATGCCTCACGGGGGACGTTTTCGGCTCCAGCCGTTGCGATTGCGGCCAGCAACTGGACCTGGCAATGGAGATGATTGCCAGTGAGGGGCGCGGAGTGTTGCTGTATCTTCCCCAGGAGGGAAGGGGGATCGGGCTGGCGAACAAGCTTAAAGCCTATGCCCTGCAGGACGATGGGGAAGACACCGTAGAGGCGAACGAGTCGCTGGGCTTTAAATCCGACCTTCGGGATTACGGACTGGGGGCGCAGGTTTTGCGGGACTTGGGATTGCACGACATCAGGCTGATCACTAACAATCCGAGAAAGCTTATCGGGCTGGATGGATACGGGCTGAAAATAGTGGAACGTGTGCCCATAGAGGTAGCGCCGGGCGAGAACAACCTGCGCTACCTTGACACGAAGAAGAACAAGATGGGACACATGCTTAACATGAAAAAAATACAGGACGTGATATAAAATCTGGATTATGGGCAAATGACGAATATAATCGAAGGCGGCCTGGAGGGATCGGGAATCCGGATCGGTGTTGTGGTCAGCCGTTTTAACGATTTTGTGACTGAGAAGCTGTTGGGCGGCGCTTTGGATTGTCTGCTGCGGCACGGAGTGACGGAAAACGATATCGTCGTGGCCAAGGTTCCTGGGGCGTTCGAGCTTCCCCTGGCGTTGAGAAAAATGGCGGCCAGCGGGAAATATGACGCGGTAATATGCCTGGGGACGGTGATCCGGGGCGCCACGGACCACTACCAGCATGTGGCCTCGGAGATGACCAAAGGTGTGGCGCAAGTTATGATGGAGACCGGAGTGCCCGTGACCTTTGGCGCGCTGACCGTGGATAACCTGGAGCAGGCGATAGACCGGGCCGGCGGCAAAGCGGGAAACAAGGGATGGGATGCGGCCATGGCCGCTATCGAAATGGCTAACCTCCTAAAGAAACTGTGAGATTCTAATAAATTGGGGCAGAGACGAAAAGCAAGGGAAGCGGCCATAGGGATTCTGTACCAGTGCGATATCCGCGAGGATTGGAATGTGGATGCCGTGGTGGAGGATTATATCCGGGAGAATCCCGCCGTTGCGACGGAGGAGAAGGAGTTTGCCCTCGCCCTGGTGCGCGGCGTGGCCGGGCATTTAGAAGAGGTGGACCTGGAACTGGGGAGGGCTCTGGTCAACTGGCAGTTGGAGAGGCTGGGCTATATGGAAAGGAACATCCTGCGGCTGGGGGCGTTCGAAGTGTTGCTCCAGGATTTCACACCGGACAAGGTGGCGGTGGACGAGGCCGTGGAGATGGCCAAGCATTATTGCGATAAGGAATCACCCGGATTGATAAACGGTGTCCTGCAGGGGATCATGAATATGAAGGCCGCTGGAAAAGCGCCAGGGGCTCCTGGGGAAAAACTGGCTGGCTAGGAACACAAAGAATATGCGTTACGCAATATTTTCGGATGTACACGCCAACAAGGAAGCGTTTGAGGCTGTCCTGGAGGATATCAGGCTGTATGGCGTGGATAGAATGCTTTTTTTGGGTGACATTGTGGGCTATGGGCCGGATCCAAACGAATGCATGGATCTTTTACTCACCGTGGCGGACATATCCCTGGGGGGGAACCACGATTGGGCTCTGGTGGATAAAACGCCCAACGATTATTTCAATCCCTTTGCAAAAGCCGCCCTGGACTGGACCAACAATATGCTGCGGGATGACCTGAAAGACTTTTTGAAAAGAACCCGGGCGTCAGACACCATTGACGGGCTGATGCTGGCTCACTCCTCGCCCAAGGCTCCCGAAGAGTGGCGGTATATCCTCTCCAAGGAGGACGCCATGGATAACTACGATCAAATCGATGGCGAGATTTGCTTTATCGGCCACTCCCACCAGCCGATCTTTATAGAAATGCCGGACAAGGAAACGATCATCCCGATTAGGGAAAAGTTCAAGGTTCTTGAGCCAGGTAAAAAATATATTGTAAATGTCGGCTCCGTGGGGCAGCCTAGGGATTCAAATAATAAGGCATGCTGGCTCCTCTACGATTCCGACCTGGGTTCCGTGGAGCTCCGAAGGGTCCCCTACGACATAGACGCGGTCCAGAAAAAAATGAGGAACTGCGGGTTGCCACGTTACCTGGTGGATCGTCTGGGCCAGGGCCGATAATATCCATCCATGGCAAGGATAGCCGCGTCGGAATTTGAAAAGGCGCTGGCCAAAGGGTCCATTTCAAAGAATCCGCTTCCCCTCTATTTCCTTTACGGCCCTGACGCTTCCAGGATCCATGCGGCAGCTGAGGATATTAAAAAATCACTGAAGGAAAAAACCGGCGGACCGGAAAATTATTTCAGGATCATGAATCTAGGCGACGGGCCGGATGATACCAGTGTCCGAGAGGCGATTGCAGGGCTGAACACTGTATCCATGTTTGGCGGTGGGAAGCTTCTCTGGGTAGGGCCGATGAGCAGCTTGCCGAAACAGATTATCGAACCCCTGGCCGCCTACGCTCAAGATCCCAACCCACAATCCACACTGGTGATGACCGCGGCGGTGGAAAGAAAAGATCAGCTAAAGGCCGTGGAGTCGTCCAGCTTTTACGCTGCTGCAGAGAAGAACGGCGCCGTAGTCCGGTTCGAAAAAATGAGGGAGAAGGACCTGGCCTTGTGGGTATCTAAAAAGCTGGTGGAACTGGGCGTGAAAGTCAAGCCGGAGGCTGCGGCCCAGATGGTGGAATTCTGCGGCAAGGACATGGCCCGACTTGGCATGGAGATAGAGAAAGCCGCCGCCTGGGCAGGCTATAAAGGTAGCCTCTCCTCCCTGGATGTGGAAGAGTCTATGGTGGATCTGCGCATGGAGAAGGTGTGGGGATTTACAGACGCTTTCTGCTCCGGGAACCTGGTTAGAAGCCATGCCACACTGCGAGATCTTCTGGACAACGGCTCCGAGCCGCAGGTAATTCTGAAGACCCTCACGCTGGAGGTCATGAAATTCGCCGCCGCGGCGGACATGAAAAGCAGAAGCGGCGCTCAGGAGGAGTTTTGCGCCTTAATGGGGGAGAATCCATATGCTTTGCGTGCCGCATGGGAAAAAGGAAAGATGTGGACCACGCAAAGGGCCCAAACCGCTCTAAAGGCGATACTTAAAGCCCAGATGGATATGATGATCGCCGGGGCGCCCGCAGACGCGGCCCTGGAGGCAATGCTGCTCCAAGGGATCCCAAAAATATCACGCAAAGCATAGGCTTTGTCAGGGCAGGGCCCTGAACAAAGCCAAGCAAGCGTTTAGGGGAGTTTGTTTATCTGTAAGGTCAGCCGGGAGATTTTCCTGGCCGCATTGTTGGCATGAGCCACGCCCTTGCTCACCGAGCCATCCAAAAGGCTGGATACCTCCAACATAAGCTTTGTGGCGGATTCCTTGTCCTTGGCGTCAATGGCGGCGCGGACCTTCTTCACGGCCGTCCTGGCCCTCGTGCGGATGGCCATGTTCCTCATCCGCTTTGTTTCGTTCTGGCGGACTCTTTTAATAGCTGACTTATGATTTGGCAATGTATATCCTCAAATTCCAAAGAGATGGATTATGATCGTTGTGGAGAAAAAAGTCAATGAAAAACGGCGCCTCGAACAGAGGGCCATCTCACTTTGTCCGGTAGCTTATATGAATCTGAGCCCGGATACCGCGTATGTCTTCTCCTGTTGCTTGCTCCAGACCGCGACAGCCTGCCCCCCGTCCAGGGAAATGTCTTCACAACTGATGCTCACCCGGGCGTTCACAGGTATGTGATCACTCAGGTAAAAAATCCTGGCGCCGCTTTTTGACAGGTCCATGGTGACTGCTTCCAGAACGGTTCCGTTCACCATGACGGTGAGCGAAATAACTTTTTTAGACCGAGGGTGCGAGCGGCGCGGATCCTCGCTGGCGGGGGCTATCCTGGCGGCCTGGAGAAAGTCCTTCGTGTCATCCAGGTCCAATGCACTATCCGCGGACTCTGGCCACGGTCTTTTGCAACATGGGCATGTGTTACGGTTGTTCAAGGAATACCTCCCTCAATATATGACACTGTGGATTAGAATATCACAATAATGGGGTATCCGGCAACCTGAAATGCAATTATGGGAAAAAACGGGAAGGGACCTGGGGAGAGGGCCGGCGGTTATCCTGTATGGTTGGAGCCATCCACAGGCGAGTGGACAGGAAACGCCGACAATCTGCCTTGGGGCAAGGCGGCCAGGCGCGGGGGGCTCAGCCCTCAGACTTCATATGTTCCACCAATTCGCGAAGTACCCTGGGCGCATCGTTGTATGGGACCTGGCACGTGCCCACCTTGGTATGGCCTCCCCCTCCGTATTGCAGCATCAGACTGCCTACGTTGGTCTTTGATGTTCGGTTTATGATGGAATGCCCCACCGCAAAAACGGCGTTTGCTTTCTCTCTGCCGTCTATCATCCAAATGGAAATATTCTGCTCAGGATAGAGGGCGTAGATCACGAACCTGTTTCCGGTCTTGATCTCTTCCAGGCCACGCAGATCGGTGATGATCACCGGGCCATCGGTGGTGGTGTGTTTTTTGATCATCTCCTCGAATTCTTTTTCCTGGCTGTTGTAGCGCTCGATCCTCTCTACCACATCGGGGATGGCGAGGATTTCGTCGATCGATTTGTGGGCGCAATAACCGATCATGTCCATCATGATGTTGTAATTGCTGATGCGATAGTCACGGTATCGACCCAGACCGGTGCGTGGGTCCATGATAAAAGAAAGCAGGACCCATCCCTCTGGATTCAGTATCTCCTCTCGGGTGAACTGGCCGGAGTCCGCCTTGTCCACGTTTATCACGAACTCTTCCAGATGTCCCAGTTTATCCTTGCCGCCGTAGAAGTCGTATATGACCCTGGCGGCCGATGGCGCCAGGCGTGATTCCCCCTTGAAATCCTTGATGCCGTGGCGTTCTTCCTCGCTGGAGTGGTGGTCGAACCACATACCGCATCCTTTCACGTAGGGAACGTTGGCGAGTATGTCGTTGGAGCTGACAGCCACCTTGCCATCCTGGATATCCTTCGGGTGGACGAATGTAACGTCATCCATCACTCCCACTTCCTTTAGGAGCACGCAACAAGCCAATCCGTCGAAATCGGACCTGGTCAGCACCCTCATGACTATCCTCCTGTAAAATCCGCGGCTGTTATAAACGGCAGTTCATATATTGGCCTTGCATGCAAAATCGCCATGCTAATAATTTCATCCAGTTAATCATGACACAAAGCATATCGCAACAGTTTCTTGGCGTGATGACATTGATGATGTTCAAGTCAGTTAGCAGTTGTAACATAGCGGATCGGATGGCATGGGAATCTGCGCTAAAACAGCTTTATCTTGATAATTGGACGCCCTCTATTATGGTCAACGATGTCCGCTCACCAGGCCTGGATAGTTCCAGGTCGATCATAGGACGCCCCGGCCAGTGTTCGCCCTGGATACGTTACTTGGCAAATCGCACTTTCAGCGCATCGGCAAGGGCGGCGGTGGTGTATTTCTCCGGTTCGATATCCGGTTTCAGGCCCAGTTTGCGGGCGGTGTCCGAGGTTATCGGCCCAATGGAGGCAACGGTGACCCCGTTTAAAAGTAAAAGTCCCTCGTCCTTTCCCCACATCGCCATGAAATTTTCCACTGTGGAGGAGGAGGTGAAGGTGACGGCGTCTATCTTCTTTTCTTCTAGCAGGGCGCGCACCTTTTCCTTGTCATTCTCCGGCAGGATAGTCTCGTAGCACTCCGCGATGGTGACCTGGGCGCCTAACCTGCGCATCTCCTCCGGCAGCACCTCTCTGGCAACCTTCGCCCTGGGGATCAATATGTTCTTGCCGCGAATGTTCTCCTCCCCCATCCCCTCTATGATCGACTCCGCCCGGTATTCCTTAGGCACGAAATCCACCCGCACGCCGAGAGCCCGCACCGCGTCCGCGGTGGCCGGCCCGATACACAGAACCTTGAGCCCTTTCAGATCGCGGATATCCATTTCCCTTTCGAAAAGGCGCTTTACGAAATACCCCACGCCGTTGACCGAGGTGAACACGATCCAGTCATAACTTTCCAGTTGGTCCAGGGCCATATCCAGGCTTTCCCATGATTTCGGGGGTACGATTTCTATGGTGGGAAACTCGATTACATCGGCGCCCGACTCCGTCAATATCTTGGCGAATCCGGAGGCCTGTTCCCTGGCGCGGGTGACGACGATCTTCCTTCCAAACAGCGGTTTTGTTTCAAACCAGTCCAGTGTGTCCTTGAGGCCCACCACTTCCCCCACAACAGTGAGGGCAGGGGGTTTAATTCCGGCTTCAGATGCGATCCTGGCTATTTGCGAAAGTGGCCCGGTGACGGTGCGTTGGTCTGGCGTGGATCCGCGGTGAATAACGGCGCACGGGGTGTCCGGGCTCCTTCCGTTCTTTACCAGATTATCCACTATGTTCGGTAGGTTTTTTATCCCCATGTAAAACACCAGGGTCCCCACGCCGGTGGCCAGCTTGTCCCACTGGATATTCGACTGGTCCTTGGTCGGGTCTTCGTGCCCTGTAATAAAAGCCACAGAGGCGGTGTAGTCCCTATGAGTGAGGGGGATGCCGGAGTAGGCTGTGGCGGCTGAGGCGGCGGTGACACCGGGAACCACCTCGAACCTGAGCCCCGCCTTCACCAGTTCCTCGGCTTCCTCTCCGCCACGACCGAAAATGTATGGGTCTCCCCCCTTCAGGCGGGCGATTATCTTTCCGTTTCGGCACCGGTCCACGATGAGCTCGTTGATCTCGTCCTGGGTTTTGGTGTGGCATCCACCCATCTTCCCCACGTAGATGATTTCCGCGCCCGGTTTGGCGTAACTCAGAAACCTGGGATTGGCCAGATAATCATAAACCACCACATCGGCCCTGGTGATGAGGTCCCTGCCGCGGATTGTGATAAGCCCAGGATCTCCAGGGCCCGCTCCGATCAGATATACAATTCCTTCATTCATCTCTTTTGTTCTTTTAATAAAGGGCAAAGAGGCCGCCTGTAAGCCGGATTTTGTCCCATCCATTACTGGATAGTGGCGGCCATTCATCTAGCCGCGCCGTTGCCGACGCGGTCATGCGGCCTACCCGAAAGCGCCGGGCGAGCAACCCTTCATCCTCTTTTGGAGGAATCGCTTTCCTATTTGGCCTTGCATCGGGCAGGGCTTGCAGTGCCAGCCATGTCGCCACGGCCGCGGTGAGCTCTTACCTCGCCATTTCAACCTTACTGCCCCCGGCCTTGCGGCCGAAGGTTAGCGGTATATTTTCTGTTGCGCTATCCCTGGGGTCGCCCCCGCTCTCCGTTAGAGAGTGCCGTGCTCTGTGATGTCCGGACTTTCCTCCCGCCCATGGGCGAGCCCACAAGCCAGCGGCCGCCCGGCGGCCTCTTTGCCCCAAGTTATATTCTATTCCTGCTTCTTTCTTTTGCCCTTGGCAGGTTCACCATTATCAGGTTTCGGCTCCGGCACATGATAAAGGAATCTATCACAATGAGGACACCTGTAAATTTCATCGGTGGTGCGGATCTGGTAGTAAAGCTGGGGCGTGATGATCTGGAAGCACGCCATGCAGGAGCCGTCCTTGACCCTGGCCAAGCCGGTTCCAGCGCGCTGGGCTCGCACTTTATCGTATGTGGCCAGTATTGCCGGATTGATGGCGCCAATGATTGAGGCGCGCTCCGCATTCGCCTTATCCAGGCTCTCGTTGTATGAGTTCAACTCCACCGTCTTTTCCGCCTTCAGCTTGTCGAGCTTGGCTTTGTCCTCGGCTACCTGTTTTTCGATGGCGGGGCGTTCCCCCTCCTTATCCTCCATCTTTTCCATCAGGGCCAGTTGCTCGTCTTCTATCGTGGTGATCCGCTGCTTGAAGTTCTCGGTTTCCTTCATGATTGCGCGATATTCCACATTGGTTTTCACTTCCGGAAGCTTCTGGTTGGCTTTGGCGATTTTGGACTTGGTGTCGTCCACTTCCGCCTCCAGCGACTTTTTCCTCTTCGTCAGGGCGGCCATTTCCTCGTCAAACTTCCTGAGTTTTGTCTGGTCTCTGACAAAATCGTCTTCCAGGGCCTTGATATGCCCAGGGATTTCGCATTGTATCACATCGGTAAGCTGGCCGATGATCTTATCCAGCTCGGAAAGCTTTATCAGCCCTTCGAGGTCTGGATTGTGGGTTCTAACCACCTGGTTTTGGTCCAAATTCATAATTCGGTTCTGGTGAGTGATGGATTCCAAACTCAAAGATAAACGAAAATTATGGCAGACAATGACCGATAAGTCAAAAGCTTGGATGGCAGAAAATCAATGAATGGCAAAAGACATTGAATATAAGGCTTGTGAGGGGAATTTATTCTGCCTTATACTTGAAGCCTTCAAATCGAAAAGCTTAAACCACAAATATAGGAGAGGATTAATGAGCCCGACAAAAAAGAAAAGACAGAAGAGAAGATGGCGCTCTAAAAAGGCTACCCACAAAAGAAAAGTCAATTAACGCGCTGGGGTTATGAAGCTTACTGAAAAAGAAGTGCGCCATGTGGCCACCCTGGCCAGGCTGCAGTTGACCCAGGAGGAGGAGGCTACGTTCGGAGGGCAACTCTCCCAGATACTCGATTTCATAAGCGCGCTAAACGAACTGGACACCACAAACGTGGAACCGATGTCTCATGCGCTGGATATCACCAATGTCTATCGCGATGACGCTGAGGATGGAAAATTCCCCGCGGATTCCTGGCGGGCCAATGCGCCATCGCAGGACTTTGGGCACCTCCGGGTTCCGAAAATCATAGAAGGATAGCGCCGCTGATGAATGATATTTGCCACATGACCTTGCATGAACTGATGGCCGCCATGGATAAAGGGGAAGTCACTAGCGCGGAGGCTGTGGAGGCATATCTGGGCAGGATAGGCAGGATCGATCCGGAGCTGAATTCCTATGTGACTGTGGACGCCGAGGGCGCCAGGAAAGCAGCGGAAGAGGCGGACAAGCGCAGGGCTAACGGCGAAAAAGCCCCTTTGCTCGGGGCGCCCATGGCAATAAAGGACCTGATGGCCACCAGGGGGCTGAGGACCACTTGTGGATCGAAAATCCTGGAAAACTTCGTTCCTCCATACGACTCTTTCGCTGTGAAAAAGCTAAAAGAGGCTGGCGCGGTGATCCTGGGGAAAACGAACATGGACGAGTTCGCCATGGGATCGTCGAACGAGACCAGCCATTTCGGCCCCGTAAAGAATCCCTGGAATATGGATAAGATCCCTGGTGGATCCTCGGGCGGCTCTGCGGCGGCGGTGGCGGCGGATCTGTGCGCCGCTGCGTTGGGCTCGGATACGGGAGGCTCCATACGCCAGCCGGCTTCGCTGTGCGGTATAGTGGGGCTGAAGCCAACCTATGGCCGCGTATCCAGATTCGGGCTGGTGGCGTTTGCTTCTTCGCTGGATCAGATCGGCCCCATGACCAAGGATGTCCGGGACGCCGCGTTGTTGACCGGGATAATCTCAGGCCATGATCCGATGGATTCCACCTGCGCCGAGGAGCCTGTGGGAGACTACCTTTCCGGACTGGAAGAGGGAGTGGAGGGGATGACCGTGGGTGTGCCGGATGAGTATTTTATCGAAGGGATGGACCCTGAAGTGGAGAGCAAGGTCCGGGCAGCCATAGAGATTCTGGAGAAAAAAGGGGCGATTATCAAGCGGATATCCCTTCCACATACCAAGTATGCGGTTCCCACCTACTATGTGATAGCCCCGGCGGAGGCGTCATCCAATCTGGCTCGTTACGATGGTGTTAAATATGGTTACAGAAATATGGATGCTGATGGGCTATTTCCCATGTATGTATCCACCAGAAATAAAGGTTTTGGATCGGAAGTGAAACGCCGTATAATGCTAGGTACGTATGCGCTGTCGGCTGGGTATTACGATGCTTATTATTTAAAGGCGCTGAAGGCGAGGAAGCTGATAAAAAGAGACTTTCAGAAAGCGTTCGAGAATGTTTCGGTGATAGTGGCGCCCACATCGCCGGCGCCGGCTTTTGGTCTTGGAGAAAAGGTTGACGATCCTTTGAAAATGTATCTTTCGGACATATTCACGATAAGCGCAAACCTGGCGGGGATACCTGGCGTATCGGTTCCCTGCGGTATGACAAAAGGAGGCGAGCCTATCGGATTGCAGATATTGGGATCTTATTTCCAGGAGGCTTCCACGCTCAAGGCGGCGAGGGCGCTGGAAAAGGAGATTGGTTTTACATCTGAAAAACCCGGAATTGGTATTCAAACTGGTTAATGGTATGAGTGCGGGCGAAAAACAACAATCTGTGACGCTGAAAGTTAAAGGGATCGGAAAGACAAACGTCGGTATTAGAAGACGGTCCAACCAGGACTCTATATTCATTGACGAGGATGGTTCCATCTTCATCCTGGCCGATGGAATGGGCGGTCACCTTGGGGGCGAGGAGGCAAGCCGAATAGCCACTTCTGTCGTAAGCGGGGTTCTCAGGGACTCCAGCCATCTGAAGAATGTAAAGCCCGAGGATAAGAAGTATATCGATGATCTGCTCAGCGAAGCCGCAAAGCTGACCAAAATCGCCATTTTCGACGCGGATAGGGAGATCGTCGAGCAAAGCCGGAACCGGACAGACCTGCGCGGAATGGGCTCCACTATTGAAACTCTGTTTATCCAGGATAACACTGCCACCATAGGCCATGTGGGCGATAGCCGTGTGTATCTGATGAGAGACGGAAAGCTGGAGATGGTGACCGAGGACCACTCCATATTGAATGAAGAGAAGAAGAAAAGGGCGATGTCGGAAGAGGAGATAGCAAACTTCCCGTTCAAGAACAGGATCACCAGGGCGCTGGGGCATCTTTCCGACAAGCAAATTGATATCGTGCAAAAAGATTTGAAACCGGGGGACACTTTCCTGATGTGTTCCGATGGCCTGACCGATGTGGCCGACGACTGGGAAATAGAGGAAGCCTTGCTGGAAGCCGATGGCGACCTGGACAAGGCAACAGATCATCTGGTGGATATGGCTCTGGATGGTGGGGGCCCGGACAACGTGTCGGTAGTCCTGGTGACTGTGGAGTAAAATCGTCCGACGCCTGTGGTTGTTTGGCGGCCTATCCCATATCAACCAAAGCGTGTTGGTTTAGTTCTTCATCGCCACTTGATAAGAGGAAACGTATTCCATCACTCCGTTGGAAATCGACTCCGCCAACCTGTCCAGATACTTGCCATTTCTCAGCAGTCTCTCTTCGTATCGGTTTGAGATAAAATTCGCCTCCACCAGGATGGAAGGCATCTCCGCCCGCCACAACACATAAAACATCGCCTGTTTCACCCCCTTGTCACGAGTCTTGACCAGTTGCGAAACTCCTTTTACCATGGCCTTCTGGACAGTTCTGGCCAGCATCACCGATTCGTTTATCTTCTGGGCGTTAGCCATATCACTCATTATGTAGGCGATATCATTGTCGGCTGGATTTTCACTGAAGTTGGCGATCATATTTTCCCGGGCGGCGGTTTCCAGCTCGTCCTGGCTGCGGGCTGGGGAGAGGAAATATGTCTCGATTCCCCCGGCGCGCCTGTTCTTGCTGGAGTTTGCATGGATGGATATGAAAAGATCCGCATTGACGGAGTTGGCCAGCACGGTTCTGTCATCAAGGGCCAGAGTCTTGTCCCGGTCTCTGGTAAGCACAATATTGCACCGAAGCCTTCTTTGCAGTGCTGATCGCAGCTTTGTGGCCAGGGCCAGGGTAACGTCCTTTTCCTTCAGTCCGACAGCCCCTATAGCGCCAGGATCCCTGCCGCCGTGGCCTGCGTCAATGACGATGGTTTTGATCGCCCCCCCTCCCGTGACTGGGGCGATGGAAGCTACTCTGTTTTCTGTAGCGCGTGGAGAGCTGGATTTGCTGGCGCTTACGCTGTTGCCGGCTGGGGGTTTTAAACCAAAATCCACAACCAGCCTGTAGGGATTTGATAGGGGAGTGATGGAGTGGTATGCGTTTTTATTCAGATCGAACACAATCCGGGTGCTGTTATAGCTCTTGCCGAAACGGATGGATTTTACCAGCCCCGATTTAAAAAAACTTGTCGTCGAGACCTCTTTTTCCGGGGAAGCCAGAAGGAAATCTACAAAGACCCTGTCAGGCTTGACCAGCCGTTTGGCGCGAAAAGCGGTCTTTCCGGAAAGGTGTATGACGAACCTGGAGTAATCATCATGGGAAAACCTTGTGATGTTGGTGATGCGCACGCCCGGGAACTTTTGTGCCGACGAATTGATGGCGCCGGTTCCGGCTTTTGATCTTTTAAAAACGGTGGAATAACTTTTTTCGGCGCTTCCATCTTTTCTTTGCATGAACCTGATATCGCCGATATGCCGCTGCGCGTCATCCACAAGGGGACTTGAGGAATATTTTTTCGTTACCTCCAAGAACAGAAGGACCGCTTTATTGCCATCGGAAGCAATGTTGAACCTTTTATACATATTTTCATAAATGAGACCCTGGGTGTACAAAGCATCGGCGCCTCTTTTGGTATTCTGATGGTTTTTGGAAACAATATTGAATTTATCAATCACCATGAGCCATTCTCTCCTCTCCTGTATCTTTTTGTGAGACGCCAGCAAAGAGTAATAGTCACTCCTGGCGTCCTGATATAGGGCTTCCGGGGAAACCTTGGAGGCGAATGAATCGGAAACGTAAGCTGGGATAACCAAATGAAGACTAAACAGCAGAAAGAGTGTTTTATAAAGAGACATGTGACATCCCTATTATCCCATAATTAGCATATAATTACGGATTAAAGTAACACTAAGGAAACTAATTGTCAATAAATTAAATATTCTTACACCCAAATGTTGTCTTGGGTATTTGTTCGGTTTCCTTTAGAATGTACATGGAAGTATTTGAAACACAGGGGAGAAATGGATACATTTTCTACTTTTAAGTCGGGGGTTGATCTTTGCAGCCCCTCCAGGATAAGGAAAGCAGTGCTCCGCCATGGGGAGCGGTTCTTGCGCCGTGTGTTCACGGAGCAGGAAATTGAGTATTGTTCCTCGAAAAAAAATCCATATCCCTCTTACGCGGCCAGGTTCGCCGCAAAGGAAGCGGCTATGAAGCTTTTGGGGGCTGGGCTGACCAAAGTTGGATTTTCCGAGGTGGAGGTGGTAAACCTGGAATCGGGCAAGCCGACGATAAAATTTCATGGCAGGGCAAAGGAGCTGGCCAGAAGACTGGGAGTTTTGCGGGTGGACTTGTCGCTATCCCATGAAAAAGACATGGCCATCGCCATGGCCGTGGCGGTGGTGCAAGGAGCGTATTGATTGCTCAACCCACGGTAGCAAAATCCAACGCATGTTCAGTGACATTATTTCATTGTCTCCCTGTTATCTTTCAAGTACTCTGAAAGGGACCATTCAACAGAAATCACGGACGAATTCCATATCAAGATAATTTCGCATGCAAGAAAATGAAGATAGCAACCCCTTGCCCCCACTGACGTTGCGCAGCCACCATCCCGATTCCGAAAAACAGATCACTCTCCGGGTTCCCGTTATAAACGGCGGAATGGGAGTGGGGATTACCGGCCCGGCGTTGGCTTCCGCCATTACAAACGAAGGCGGCGGCGGAGTACTCACCGGTGTTGTCCTGAGCTACCCGTTCCAAAGGATCCTGGGCAAATATACAGACAAGAAACCATATGAAGCCAATCTGCTCGCCTTGGAGGAGTGGATAAACACAACCAAGGAGAAATGTAATGGTGGCTTTGTGGGGGTGAATATCATGGTGGCCCTGAGCGATTTTAAAGATTTGGCCCATGTTTCCGCAAAAAGCGGCGTGGATCTGATCGTCGCCGGAGCAGGGCTGCCCATGGCGCTACCGGAGATTGTCAATAAATTCCCGGACACCATGATCGCGCCCATCATATCATCGGTGAAGGCTGCCAGAATAATGACCAAAAAGTGGCTGGCCAAAGGCCGCGCTCCGGACGCCCTTATATATGAGTCGATCCACCATTCCGGGGGCCACCAGGGTGGGAGCATAGACGATATACTGGAGGGGAGGCATAAACCTAGTGAAGTGGTTTCTGATACCAGGAAACTTCTGGACGACCAGGGACTCGAGGATGTGCCGGTGATCGCCGCCGGCGGGGTTTGGGATAAAAAGGATATAGAGGAGGCGTTATCGTGGGGCGCCCAGGGGGTTCAGATGGCTTCCAGATTCCTGCTCACCGTGGAGGCTGGGTTGGAATTCGGCGGAATACATATGTTCAAAAAGCTCTTTATGGAAAACGACATCCCAACCATACTGGAGCGCTCCCCGGCAGGCCTGCCCAGCAGGGCTATCGAAACACCCTTTTCAAAACGCTTTGCCGCCATCGACAATGAAATCACTATTGAGCCGCATGAATGCCCGTCAGTGTGCCTTGTCTCCTGCGATAAAAAGAAATCGATTTATTGCATCCTGGATCACCTCACTGAGGCGCTGAAGGGAAACCTGGAGAAGGGGCTCTTTTTCGCCGGGTCCAATATCGGTAAGCCGGGCATTCCGAAAAGCATCCTGCCTGTGAAGGAGCTGATGAACTTCCTGAAAAATGGAGAGCCAGCCGTGAAGCAGGCGGCGGCGAGAGCGCACATGGCCTAGGCTGCGACTCAGGCCGAGCGGGCTGTTTTTTATATTAGCCGGAAAGCCCTCGTTGGAACGTGGGGCTGGTGAGAAGGTTACAGTGAATCCCAGAACCATTGGTGAGCTAAGGGAATCCGGGTATCAACCGGCCCCGGTGAAAGCAGAAGTAGAGCGGAACCTTATCCGCGCCATGGAAGCGGGGGAGGATCTGTTTCCCGGAATCGTCGGTTACGATTTCACAGTTATTCCCCAGGTTGTCAACGCCATCCTCTCCCACCACGATATGGTCTTCCTGGGCGAAAAGGGCCAAGCTAAAACCAGGATGATGCGCG
>Ga0224496_10001242_pt1 | contig 16111 bp, 16 predicted proteins | sample SF_Jul11_sed_USG_2_FD_168127 | JGI IMG/M metagenome (GOLD analysis project Ga0224496, IMG submission 168127) | Sediment microbial communities from San Francisco Bay, California, United States - SF_Jul11_sed_USGS_8_1 | ecosystem: Environmental > Aquatic > Marine > Sediment | place: USA...
CGCGGATCTGGTGACCTTAAGCGCCTGCCAAACGGGACTGGGCAAACTGGAAGCCGGAGAACTCATCGGCCTCAACCGGGCGTTTATTTATGCCGGTACCCATGCCCTGGTTTCCGCGTTGTGGCGAGTGGATGACCTTTCCACTTCGGTGCTCATGAAACATTTTTACCGGAATTACGTCACGGCAAATAAAGCCAGAAGCTTGCGTCAAGCGCAACTCCTCGTCAAAAAGGATTATCCCCACCCATCCTATTGGGCAGGGTTCAGTTTAATCGGAGACTATCAATAATGGGAGTGTTGAAAAAACCCGCCAGCGGCGTTCTCGCCCCTTTGTCATGTTCACGTACCCACATGTACGTTCCACGTGCCTATGAGGCTGCGGCCTTCCCTTCGAGGGGCCTCAGGACAGGACTGGACGGCCTTTTTGAACCTTCCCTTATAAGCTTCGCTTGCCATGCAATGATATGGCGATTCTTGAAACTAGTGGAAAATCTGAATATTCAATTGTCCTTTAATCATGCCCTACACCAACGTCGAAAGGGGGCCTGCATGCCAGACCGTATCGCTCGCGTAATCTTCGGAATCGTCCTTCTCACTGTGGCAGCGTGGATGCTTCCCTCAACCAATTGGGCGGCCACATTCTACGCCAAGCAGGATGGCGTCAAAGTCAATGCTGAGAAATCTCCCGCCTCCGCTGTCATCGCCACCTTGGCGCTAGGAGATGCGGTCACCGTCCTGGCCGAAGAAGGTCGACTTGCCAAAGTCAAAACGGCAACAGGCAAAACCGGCTGGGTCTTTACCTTCAGGCTCTCTTCAACCAAGCCCAGCGCGAAAAGTGTCTCGGGGCTCTCCGGCCTAACGGGGAGACGCCAAATTGCGGCTCGCGAATCCCGCGCAGGAGGCAGCATTCGCGGCCTCAAAGAATCCACCGAGCAGTATGCCAAAGACAAACAGATCAAGCAGGAACACCGCGATGCGGTCGATCGTATGGAGGCATTTTCGGTAACAACGAATGATTTCACGCAGTTTAAGAAAGCTGGCAAGTTAGGAGAATTTTCCGGAGGTGCCCAATGAAACAAGTTATGATCATTTGTAGCCTCGCCATCTCGTGTGTATTCCTTCCCGGGATTGGAATGGGTGGATTCCTGGATGACCTCATGAAAGCTCCACCTCCGGAGAAAGAACAGGCTCCCCCTGCTCAACAAGATTCGAAGGAGAAGCCTTCTACCGAGGAAGCACCTGATGTCATTCAAGGATTAGGCGAAGCATTTGGGATGAAAAAGAAAAAAATCGACTTACTCAGAAAAGGCTTGGGCGTCGTGGAATCGCTCCAGCCGATTGGCGTGGAAGAAGAAATCACACTCGGTGAAGCTGTGGCGATCGAAGCCTTCAGTCGATTTGGTGGAGAATTTCCGAATCAAGAATGGACTCGCTATATTAATCTCGTTGGGAAAACCGTCGCCGAGTTTTCTGATCGCCCCACACTTGATTACCATTTTGCGATCCTGAACAGTCAGGAACAGAACGCGTTTGCGGCACCAGGTGGATTTATCTTCATCACGGTGGGGTTGCTCAAAACCCTTAAAAATGAAGCGGAGCTTGCCGGGGTCCTCGCCCATGAGGTCGCCCACGTGACTCACCGGCACATGTTGGAAACCATTCGCCGGGGAGCCATTCTTGGAAGTGTCTCAGAGTTCACCCTCTCCGCTATGAAAAAGAACCCCGAAATGTTTTCCAACGTCATCGATGAAATGACCGAAGTCCTCTTTACTAAAGGTTTGGACAAGGATAAAGAATTCGAGGCCGATGTGGTAGGCGTGGACTATGCTTACAGGGCGGGATATCACCCGCAAGGCCTGAAAGATTATCTGCAGACCTTGGCCAAAGAAGAAGGGCATGTACAATCCAAGTTTTTCACCACGCATCCTTCGACCACCGAACGTATTAGAAAAATCGATACGCTCTTAAAGGATTATTCCGACATCAAAAATCTGCCGTTTCTCACGGAACGCTTTCACCAGTACGTGAAAGCGGGATAATTCTTCGAACGTGAAAACGCACAAGGATGACACGAGAGGACATTCATCAAGAGGAGCTTCACGAGATCCTGAACCAGGAATTGAATCGAATGGATCCTTGTGGCGGATGTCGCTTTTCCCAGCCTCCTGGACTCCTTAATGGCCCCGACCTATCCGGCTGCAATTGAAGTCAGGATCTCATCCTTCGACAAGGACGTTTCGGAAATGACTCATGTTCCGAAATAGGCTCGTGTGTAATATCCCAGGTCGCAGCCCGCTTTAATCTGAAGTTAAGTCATGCGACACGCCCAAAACGTAGAGTATTGGACTTCTTTGGCCTTCCCACTGCGCATTTTCAAGGATCGAACTATGGCTGATTGTTGTAACGACAAGGCTTGCGAGATCGAGGCGCTTCGTGATCGCCAAAGTTCAGTGCTTAAGATCGTGCTGGGTATTAATGCGGTCATGTTCTTGGTCGAACTCACGGCAGGACTGCTCGCCGGTTCTGTTTCTTTGATCGCTGACTCACTGGATATGCTGGGCGATGCTCTGGTTTACGGCTTCAGTATTTATGTCGTTGCGCGAGGGTCAAGAATGAAAGCCAAGGCGGCTCTTCTCAAAGGCGGCATCATGGCAGGCTTTGGTCTTTTCGTTCTTGGGCAAGCAATTTACAAAATTATTTTTCCGCATGTTCCAATATTCGAAACGATTGGTACTATTGGCGTGCTGGCGCTTGCCGCGAATAGCCTTTGCCTTTTTTTGATCTGGCGACATCGGGCCGATGACATCAATATGAGTTCGGTATGGTTGTGTTCTCGAAACGACATTATTGCGAATGTCTCGGTGTTGTGTGCCGGCTTAGGCGTATGGCTCACCAGTTCAGGATGGCCTGACATTCTTGTGGGCTTGGCACTTGCGGCTCTTTTTCTCAAGTCAGCGGTATTCGTCTTGCGCGGGGCTATGACGGAGCTTCGTGCAGTCCATACCTCACATTAGCCAAAAAACTGGCAGTCAAAATCCCCTTTGGATCTCGCTGAATCCTGGCTTCTCCACCTGGGCACAGATCCTTCGCCACTGCCTGCCCTGAGCGCGGTCGAAGGGGCTCAGGATGACGGCCTGTTGATGGCTCTCTCTTCTCATGTTTTCGAACTTGTTCACGCATATTCCTGTAATAGTTATTTAGGTAAAAAACCCCTGGGTGAAGGAACGGACGAAAAGGCTTGGATTGCACGGGAAACGTATGCTCTTCTTCGTATTCACTGAAAGGAAGCGGGGAATCAACGCTCCATCGACCAATCGACCGATTATAGGCGGTAAAAGCAAGCTCATGGTCTGGTTTATCAACAAAAATGGGCAAATTCTGTGGATAATTATTTCAGAAATATTAACGATCAATTTCTTGGTATTCCTCTGGAACCAATGAAGAAATGAAAGTCAAGAAAAAAGTCATTTTCTACCTTTACGCCTATGCCAAAACATCCACACCACAAAATATGGTGGTAAAAAAATATTTTCATACAATGCCTAAAATATAGGCAAATTGCTCAATTCTCTTTCAATCCATAGGATCTGAAGCTCTACACCTCAGCCACCACCATGTTATCCACAAAATTTGGGGAATACATTTTTGTTGGCTGGCCTGCATTTTGCCCACTAGCAAAACTCTGAATTTGTTGAGGAAATTTGTGTGTCGGATGCAGTGCGAACCAGACAGGTAGAGCCAGGCCTGTTCTGGCTTCACGCTTGCGGCAAAACAGGATAAACATTTTTTTCCTATAAAAATTCCTCCAACAAAAAATCATTACCCATCACTCTCGAGATTCGAAAAGAAATATGGAGCCTATTCTTTGTACCTTCTTAATTTTTCAGTGAATGACTGGCTTCATCATATTCTCCGCTAACATGTGATCGCACATTATTCACTCTTAAGCCAATTACCTAATCTACCAACCCGTTCCCAGAAAAAATTCTCTTGCCTCAGAATGGCCAATCTTCAAACAGGCCCACGTTGACGGTTGCCATTTTTTTCTATTTTTGCTACAAGTCGTCTATCCTTGTCAGTTTCACCTCACGTATTTCTTCCCAACCACATAGTTATTCGGAGGGCTCTCTAATGTCCCAACACCTACATACACTTTGGTCTAGGCGCACCTTTCTCAAAACATCACTCGTGGGGATGGCCTTGCTTGGCAGTCGGCTGGTTCTTCCAGATGAGGTTTCCGCACAGCCTGTCCGATCGGGACGGTTGCGCCTTTTCAATCGAAACACTCACGAGCGAATTACGGTCAGATATCGAACACAATCTGGCCGTTACGATCAAAGCGCATTACAGGACCTTAATTATGTGCTTCGATGCCACCATTCCGATCAAGTGTGTGAGATGGATGTTCAGTTACTGGACAATCTGAATCGTATTGTCAGTCTTGTCGGACCAGGAAAGGAAGTTCACGTGTTCTCTGCCTATCGATCGCCAACCTATAATGATTTGCTGGTTCGCACGGGCAAGGGCGCCGCACCCAATAGTTTACATACCACCGGGCAGGCCCTCGACATCAGCATTCCCGGTGTCCGCCTAAGACAGGTATGGCGCGCGGCCGCAAAGCTACGGCAAGGAGGGGTAGGGAATTATCGTCGTCGTGGGTTTATTCATATCGATACCGGCCCCGTACGCTTTTGGTAGTCTACGATTCCACTCCCCGTCCTGGCTCCTTTCCCTTGCTCCTCACCACAATGCCCAATGCTCCCTCGTCGAGGTTCCTTGACTACTCCACCTTCCCTGTTACTCTGTAATGAGGGCTTTGCTCAAATGATTCTTACGCTCGCGCCCTTCATTCTTCCCCACTTATCTTTCATTCATATTCGAGTAAGAATCAGATTCAACCTTGCATCCATAAAACCTAAGCAGGCGTTGCCGGGGCGGTAACTGAGAATACAACTCTCAACACCCGTTCCATCAATCCTCGTCACACAATCTATCCAAAAGGAACGCGTACAATGGAAGAAGGCTTATCAACCCCTGTGGGGAACCGCCGTTCATTCTTTGTCAAAACCACCCTGTTTCTGTCTTCATTGATCGGAATTTCTTTGGCTATTCCCCTCCTCGGATATGTCATTTCACCTGCTCTTGGGCGACGCAACCAAGACTGGGTGTCCTTGGGGAAGGCCGACCAGCTACCGGTTGATGAACCACAAGCCTTGGATTACACCAGGACCGAGAAAGATGGTTGGCAGAAAAGTCAGGTGACGAAAGGCACTTGGGCCGTCAAACGGCCCGATGGACAAATCACCGTCTTTTCACCCATCTGCCCTCATTTGGGCTGCGGCTATCGATGGAACCAAAAGGATCGCCTCTTTAAATGCCCCTGTCACGGCAGCATCTACGATATAGAGGGTTCGGTCAAAGCGGGACCTGCTCCCCGCCCTTTAGATACTCTGCCCTCCAAGGTGGAAAATGGTGAACTCTACGTCATGTATCAAGAATTCAAATCCGGCTTGTCCAAAAAGGTAGAACTCTAATTATGGCCTCTCGTCTTTATCAGTGGATTGACCAACGCCTCAAATTAAAGCCCCTGGAGCAAACACTGCTCAACGAACCGATTCCTGGAGGGGCAAGCTGGAATTACGTCTTTGGTTCCGCCACCTTATTCCTGTTTTGCCTTCAGGCTCTGACGGGTATGTTCCTGATGTTGTATTACGTGCCCGCCACGGATCACGCCTATGACACCGTCCAATATATTCAGCAGGAGGTCTGGGGCGGCTGGTTTGTCCGTGGCCTTCATCATTGGGGTGCCTCGGCGGTTATGGTGGCCATTGGGCTCCATATGCTCCAAGTGTTTTTTGACGGGGCCTACAAACGCCCGAGAGAGATGATGTGGATTGTCGGCGTAGGGTTGCTAGCTCTTATGCTGGGATTTGGTTTTACGGGTTATTTGCTGCCATGGGATCAGAACGCCTACTGGGCGACACAAGTCGGCATTAATATGGTTGGGGCCGTACCCTTCGTTGGAGATTTAATTGTCCGCGTTTTACGAGGTGGAGAAACGTTGGGGGCTCTTACGCTCTCACGATTTTTTGCCATTCACGTGGCATTTCTTCCTGCGATCATTGTCTTCGGAATCATGCTCCACATATTTATTCTTCGAAGGGTAGGACCCGCCGGTCCTCATGACGAACACCGGGCCAAGCAAGGCAGCGAGACCTTTTACCCCCGTCAGGTCTATATGGATGCCGTGGTCATGTCTGGAGCCTTTCTCTTGGTGGCAGCCCTAGCCATCATGGTGGAATTTCCTCTCGCCGATAAAGCGGATCCCTCCGATCATTCCTTCGTACCAGTCCCAGAATGGTATTTTCTCTTTCATTATCAACTGCTGAAATATGCTCCCGGAGCACTAGGGTCACTGGCGACATGGCTTCTCCCTACACTCTTTTTTACCGGATTACTATTGCTCCCCTTTCTCGATCGAAATACAGAACGGCGCCCGTCCTCCCGACCCGTCATGCTCGGAGTCGGGCTTGGGTTTTTGGTCATCGTGTTTACCTTGCTGGGCATTTCGCTTCAACACCTGTACGCCATTCCGAAACAGGATCCGTCTCTTGCACGAGGTATAGCCCTAGTGGAGCAATTCAAATGTCAAACCTGTCATCGCATTCATGGGGATGGCGCCAACATCGCTCCCGATCTTTCCTATGTCGCAGACCGTCGGCCTGATCGAAATTGGCATCTTCAGCACTTCAAAGATCCCCCATCAGTCTCGCCTGGGTCGTTTATGCCCAAGTTTCCACTCAATGACCAACAACGCAACGACCTGACGAATTATATGTTGACGCTCAAAAGTGGGTAAGCCCTCTTGGCCGTCTGTCACAATCGGTTTTTCTTGATAGTTCCTACATCAAACCGTGGGCAACCGATTTCCGTACCTGGGAGAGGAGCGGGCAGAACAGAGAAGGGATGATGCCCAGGACGAGTTGAGGAAATATTCGGCCCTTAGAGAATCTAGTTGGGGCTGATCAACCCAACAATCACCTGGCAGGGATGAAGAACATGCCCCCACGGCCCTGAAAAAAGAGCCGTGGGGGAGAACCATTTATCCTTTGCGCTCGCCTCGTAATTGCCCGAGCCAATGCTCCATTTGCTTGCCTGCGGCCTCTCGGCCTCCCAGGCCGAAAGAGAGAGCCACCGTCACCGCAATCGCCCCAAGAGTGAGTCCGAAAGCTAAATTGACGATTTCATTGGCCAACCCCATCGCCCGAAGACCCATGGCAATGACCAACCCAAGAATAGCGAATCTGGCAATATTGGCGACTCCCGCAGAATTTGAACCATGAACCCGCACAATCGTGCCATGAGCCAAATTCGCCAGCCAGAACCCAATGGCAATTATGGCACTTCCCAATAGCACCTGCCCACCAAATTCGATGAACATCGCCACGAGTTCGGAAACCTGTTCGAATCCTAACTGGCTAGCCGCCTCTACGACAGCGAATAACATGATAAAGAAGGCAATAACTTTTCCAACTAAAGACGAAGGAGTCGTTTCACCAATAAACGCCTGTCCAAGACCGAGCTTGCCGGGAAGGGCATCAAAGCCCAGTCCACCGAGCAACGAACCCATTAAATGCGACACCAAGCGGGCAATGGCAAACGCGATCCCCAGAATGATCGTCGCGGCAAAAATATCAGGAATAGACGCCATCATCGTATTCAACATATCGGTGGCCGGTCCCGTAATTACTTCAATTTCTAAAGCCTGCAAGGCCGCAATCACCGCAGGCACAAGAATCAGAATATACGCGACCAGGCCAATCAAATTGGACAGGGACATCGTCCCACGCAGCCCGACTTGTTCACCTAACCGGTCGGTGCCGGCCGCCGTCAATAAATTACTCACTATGTCTCGAACTATTTTGGCCAAAAACCAACCAACCACGCCGATTAAGACAGCCCCAAAAATGTTCGGCAACAGGCCTAACATTTCATTGACCATGCCTTGAACCGGTAACAACAAGCCATCAATTTCCAAGGTTCCTAAAATGGCTGGAAGAAATAGCAGGACAATCAACCAGAATACGACATTGCCTAAATTATCGCTAATCGGGCGCATCCCAGCTCCTGCGCTCAACTTGTCATCCAATGTCGTGGCTTGCAACGCCTTGGACACAATTGTCCGTAGCACAGTGGCAATCACCCACACGATTAATATTAAAATTCCGCCGGCCACCAGTTTCGGTACAAAGGCCATGACCTGCTCAACTAATGCTTGCAAGGGACCTGAGACTAATTCCAAGTGTAACGCGTTAAAAAAGGCCACTAAAACCAGCAACAGGATTAAGTAATAGATGCCGGCCGCTGCACCACCTTCAATATCCATTTCGGCCCCGGTGGTAGAACGTAACCGCTGATTGACCTTGATAAAACCAAGTCCCTTTTTGACTCCGGCCCGCACGGCCATAGCGACAAACCACCCCAACACAAGAATCCCCAGGGCCCCCAGCACACTGGGAAGGGTTCCTCCAAGAGTCGTTTGCAGCGTTTCAGTCAATTTTGTCATGTCCATAGAACACTCCTTTCGATGAAAATTCGTCAAGGCAAAAGGGCAGATGCATAACCTATAGAACCTACCTTTAGGCTAATGATTCAACAGGCACAAACTTTATGGCCAATGTATAAAGTATAAAGAAAAAACGAAAGGTAGCTGTCGAAAAGGAATGAAGCTTCACTCTAGCAATTCGGCTCATGGTGAGTCCACCTGCAATCACAAGCGCTTCAATTGGTAAGAAACAAGTCCCTTGATGAATCCTGAAACCTCGCGATTGTCATTTTGGCATTCTCTGCATAAAAAAAAACGGCACTCCCACTATCGGGAATGCCGCCTCAACAATGTGCAGCTAGTTTTACCAAACCGGAAAAGGATCATCACGTATCGCTACATGACTTCTAAGACCTATCGGCTTCAAACCAACTTACCTACCATTCTTTGTTGTGTGTGCCCCTTATGAGCAACTGTGCCTCTTACGCAGATTTCGCCAGGTCTGAGGTGCAATGTCCACATTTGGTGGCCTTGATGGGAATCGTCATGTGGCAATGCCCACATTCTTTAGTAGTTGGAGCGGCAGGCTTCTCTTCTTCTTTCTTTTTCAGGGAATTCATCCAGTTGATCACCATGAAAATAGCAAATGCCACGATCAAGAAATCGACGACGGTTTGGATGAACATGCCGTACTTGAGCAACACCGGCGCTCCATCAGGTCCAGCTTCGGTTAACTTCACCGCCAAACTGGTAAAATCAACACCTCCCATGAGCATTCCGATGGGCGGCATCAGCACATCGCCGACAAAAGAGGCGATGATCTTGCCAAACGCGCCGCCGATAACGATACCGACCGCCATATCGACCACATTGCCCCGCATGGCAAATTCTTTAAATTCTTTGAGCATTAGCCCCTCCTTATGATTAGAATGATGGAAGACTCAAGACCTCTCGAACCTTGACTGAACCCTATAAACTTATAACCCAACCCCATACCTGTCCTCCATCAGGCCTCATTCGGACATTGAGTTGAATTCGCATTACTTTGGTTTTGCAGAATGCGGCTATCCTGTCTGAAAAGTGAATGTTTCACAAGTGGTCCGCAGGCTCACCATCACCTTTAGCTCAAAAAAAAGCCCGGGGCAATTCCCTCTCTCCTCACTCCAGCTTACGAAAGGGAACCCCCTCTAAAGCCCCTCCCGCAAGACAAAAGCCAAAATTAGGAAATCGCCCTGGGCAAATCAACATCCATGCCAATCTCAAGCTGTGAGTGATTGGCTTATCTTTTCACTCCGGTGGCAGAAAAGTCCCTGGCGCCTTTCCGTTCCATGACGTCTTAATCATTGAGTACCCCCTCTAAAAGCACCAATAATCTCACACGTCCGGTACAGGCCAGCGCCCTGGACCATTCCGTCATCAAACTTTCTCAGGCATATACCCAATTCTTGCCATGACTTCACCAACTTGTCGAAAATCCAGCGGCTTCCATAAGATCTGAGCCCCTTGAATATTTAGTACGCTCGTCAGATCAGCCCCTAACTGTTGTTCAGCTACCATCACCAATTTGACACCAGCTTGAACCAACTCCTGCCCCCAATGTCGATTGGCTTCCAATTCCATTCCCATTAAATACGCCGCATCAAGAAAGACCATCTGCCCCTCAGAGGGAATCATCTCCAACAGACATTCATGAAGACTTGTGGGCAACGAACTTTCATACCCCTGAAATGTCAGAATTTCACTGAGAAACGCTCTAATCAAGGGATCTGGAGAGATGATCAACGCCTCCCTGTTCTTCTTTATTCTTACAGGCCCTCTCTCAATGACTTTTCTCTCCAATTTTTCAGCATTTCCTGGAGTTGGGAGACATAGCACAATCGTCTGATGTTCTCTGTTTGGTCTCATTGAAATACCTCAACCATGTATGCCAAGTTCATATTGGACTACCATTGGACTTAGGCTCCTTAGTTATAAACTGGCTTGCGCCGACCAGAGGCATTGATTTCCATCCACACCCTGTATTTTCGCCAGCGAAACGTCTATCGGATGTCGTACCTATCACAGATATATCAGATACTTGATTTTTTAAACCTTCAGACATAACAACGCGTGGCTTAAGCCATTTCGCCACGTTTTCTTTCCCTAAGCCATGAGGATTGTGATCTACGACAACTTGAACTTTTTGGTCAAAAGCTGTGTTCCATTGATGGCTCCTCAATGTCAATAATGTCCCCTTATGTTCCGTCACACGTTCAATTTCAGAGGTTCCCTGGCGAATCTTGGCAGCCCAATCATTTGGCAATCCCGCAGTGGATTGATTGAAGGAAGATTCTGTACCAGTGTTTACCCCCATGTTCGGAGTAGCGGTTAACAAAGTGAGGCTGACCAAACTTAGACTGAACGAAAGAAGAGGACTTAACAGATATGGTGATGGACCGTTCATTTTTTTCATGCTGGTCTCCATTAACTCCTAAGTGGTCATTATTCAAAAATGATGCCAACCCTAAAGGTTTATTTTTTCAGCTAATTTCCAGAGTTTGAATCGTCTTAGTCTCATTGAGACACAAAAGAACATCGCAAACTGTTTCAAGCTGGAACACCTGAAACATCTAAAGTACTTGACCTGAAAAATGGAATGAATAAAAAGGCGGAGAGGAAAGAAGTAGACGGAACCCAGCTCTATACAAAGAACCGGGTTCCGTGGATGTTGGTACTAACTTAGGATTCGAAGGCATACCCAAGGGTGAGAAGAATCTGCTTATCACTTTTCTTAAACCCAGGCGCCGGGGTGTTGTCATAGCGCCAATTATATTGCAAAGTCGAAACAAAATTTTCCAACATCGTCCAACGCAACCCCTGCTGAGACGTGATGTAATAATCGCTTTTCTTTTCTAATGAAGGGAAGCCCTGGTGTTGATGGAACAAGGTCAGCGCAGGGAGGACCGGCCAATTGAAATTCACCGCCCATCGACCCGTGACATTGTTGCGATCTGCTGCACGTTTAAAATCTTCATTAAAAAATCCCAAGCCCGCCTCTACACTCAACTGCATTTTGTTAAAATACGAACTCGAAAAATCTCCCACATCAATAAACTGATAACCAGGGCCAGAAAAGAGCGATGTACGAAGATTCAAATCCTGAAAGGTATCCTGCTCAAATAAGGCCCCAGCATTCCAATAAAAACGTTTTGTCAGAAAAAAGTCGAGTTTAATGGTGCCAAAGGCATTACGAGAATTTAAGATACCATTCGCTTCTCCATTCAAATATCGTCCAAGAATCGTCAGGCGCAGCCGTTCGCTACGGGCAATAAGCTCACCAAGAAAACTATAATTTTTGAACTTCGTATTGCCTGTGATAACCGACGCGCCAAAATTGAGATTACCCGTATACAGCACTGGTTTCTTGATTGGTGGATTCACCGCCATGACCGACTCCACTGCAACCGGAATGGGCTCAGCCAACATATCAGTTTGGATGCCCAGTGTACCTGGGCCTAACATACTGGGCTTGCCTTGGAGAATAGTCCCACTTCCCAGCACCACTTTCACTTGATCTTCAGAGGTTAGCCCGACGACTTCAGACCACTTAATCTTTATCGGATCCCCATCATGAAACAGGGTTTTGACGGTGATAAACCCATCAGTCATTTCCAAAATTTCGACGTAAATTTGGCTCCCATCCTTTAGGGACAATTTCCCTAACGGTTCGGCCATCCCCGAAACTGGGAAAAGACAAAGAAAAATGAACGCCATCCCTAGCATCAGCTTCCCGCTCATTGGACCTCCTTGAATAGATGTGGTGAACATGGTGACCGTCGATCAATGACGGCATTTTTTCCCATACGCCGACTCCAGGCTCACGTGCAAAAATCCCGGAGAGAGGGAAAGGCAGGGAATGATTGTGAAGACGGAATGCAAGGAAATCTCTCGACGAGACTCCTCTAGTCTTCGCTAGACGTTTTCACAAAAAAGTTTTCGATGGTACGGTATTCCTGTCTGCCTAGGCAATGTTTTACGACACCGTTTGTTCGGTTCACTCATTGGTTGTTTCGAGATATTTTCACAACGACTTGGGGGCCTTATTCGGAAGATAGTCCCAGCTCATTAAGTCGTCGATAAAAAGTGGATCGACTCATGCCGAGTAATTTTGCCGCCTGCGCACGTTTGCCTCTGGCTTGTTCCAAGGCCGACAACATTTCTGTTCGTTCGTCCCTCGGAGACGGCCTCACCGAAACCACTGGCTCGGGCAGCCCGATTATTTCTGGAGGTAGATCGGAATATTGAATGTGTGACCCATGGCAATGGATCATCGCATAATCTAGGGTACTTTTCAGTTCACGAACATTTCCTGGCCAATGATGTCGAAGCAAGACCTGCATGGCCTCCGGAGCAATTTCCTGCACCTCGTGTTTTCTGGTAACCGCCCGTGCCTGACCCAAGAACGCATCGCTCAACAAAGGAATATCTTCTCGACGTTCCCGCAACGGAGGCAGATGCAATCGCGCGACGCGAATTCGATACAAGAGATCTGATCGGAACGTCCCCTTTTCGACCAGCTCCTGTAAATGTTGATGCGTAGCCGCCAAAACTCGAACATTAACTTTTCTGGGACGAGACTCGCCCAAACGCATGATTTCCCCTTCCTGTAGGACTCGCAACAATGTGGTTTGAATGGTCAGCGGCATATCGCCAATTTCGTCCAGAAAAAGAATGCCGCCTTCTGCGGCCTCAAAAAATCCTTCATGATCACTCACTGCTCCTGTAAATGCCCCACGTTTATGACCAAACAATTGGCTTCCTAATAAGGAATCCGTTAACCCGGCACAATTTATCGCCACAAATGGTCTATCTTTTCGCGCACTCAATCGATGTAAGGCCTGGGCGACCAATTCTTTGCCGGTTCCGGTTTCTCCCTGAATCAACACCGGAACATCGACGGGGGCAATGTCTTGAATCTTTTGGTAGATGGCTTGCATCCCAGGACTTTTCCCGATGATTTTTTCGAAATGAGCCTGCCCCATCAATTGCCGCCGTAGATCTTCAACCTCAGTCCTATCTTTCAGAAAAAGAATGGTCCGCCTTGCGTCACGGGGATCATCATGCACCTCCACCTCAAGGTCTAACCACGGCTTTTGGTTTTTCTTTAACGAAACAGCGACAGAGACACGACGCCCATCTGGTAACGTTCTTTGCTCTTCCACTTGACGGCACTGTTCAACCGTCCAGGGCAGGATGTTGGTCCATAATCCACCTACAAGCGTATGGGTTTGAAGGCCAAACAGATGAGACACAGTCGGACTGGCATAGGTCATGACACCAATCTCATTGATCATCACCACCGCCAGTTGCAGATGATCGAGAACCACCGTCACATCATCCCGAATTTGTTCGCTCTCGGCTAGTTGATGTTGTTGAATGTCACGTTCTTTCCTTTGCGCTAAATGGTCTTCTCGCGCTTTCTGCAACACAGGTTGCAAGGTGACCATTTCAGGCTGACAACGTCGCACAATTAAGAAACGTTGCTCCTCCTGTACGAGCGCCGTCGCCTCAAAATAACTCTCTTCTCCCATGAGGTCGGGTTCGCTCCAAAAACCGGATGACAATGCTCCCTGATCATGCGTCTGCCAAAATTCTTCTGCCTCATGCAAAAAACACTGCAGGAAAAATGACCGCTGCACAAATTCCTGTGGATCTGTTGATGATAGTGAAGGAGGGAACCAACGAGGAAGCAAACCTATCGTGCGAAAATGAGCCGCCGATTCGACCTGCACAATGAACGCCTCAAAAATATTCAGAATTTCAGGATAGGGAATTCCCACGCCCATACAATCAGCCATTTCATTCGGAGTGAGCATTCAGAAATGCAAGAAACGTCCACCTCAACCATTCGTTGAGCCGACTTTATCATAGTGCCTGTAGAGGGACGTTCCCCACACGTGTGGGGGAACGGATCGAGGTAAAAAAACCACTAAACCTTGAGCATCTGCTTGGCTAATTCGGCAAACGCCAATTCAACTCCCTCGCCCGTCTTGGCACTGGTTTGCAGGACCAGACACGCGCCGGAAGCCAGGTCTTCATACATTTCAGGAACCACCTGCCAAGACTCGCGAAGATCGTGTTTATTGATCACGAGCGCATAGGGGACAGGCCCCATCGTTTGTACGGCCAATGTGTGGAGGTGACGGGCCACGGCTACGGTTTCTTTTCTGGTTCCATCAATTACCAACAAGTACCCTGCTGATCCTTGCAAATATGACGCCCGAACTTTTTGGAAGTCGTCGTCTCCATACACATCCCACAAGACTAAGAGCATCTCGGCGTCATCCACACATTGAGATTTTTGATCAATTTTCACGCCAATCGTTGTGTGGTATTTTTCAGAAAATATCCCAGAAACAAACCGTTTGACTAAACTCGTTTTTCCAACCGCAAACCCCCCCAACATACATACTTTTTTTTGTATCACCCCGCTCTCTTTCATTGACGACTCTCAGATACACGATCTGGCGCCACAACCACTCGGAAACCAACCTGGCGGCCGGGTAATACCCCTGTCCCACTAATAAACAGAGGCTGTTCGGAGGGGGATGGCCTCATGCCTAGCGCTTGAAGACTGATCGCTCGAACAGAATCTTGAGCCAATTCCTTCAGCACAGCTTTAGCTCGCTGCAAGCTCAAGACTTGATTGACTTCTCTTCTACCATCCGGACTGGTAAACCCCTGAATGTGAATACGAAGTGCAATACCTAAGACAATTGCCGTTTGATCTAAGGCCTGAATCGTCTGGGAAATGTCCATGAGGACAGACCGTTGATCTTGACTAATGCTTGAATCCCCGACCCCAAAGGTAATGGCTTTCTTTTCTAAGCTGGCTTTTAATGTCTCAAACTGTTTCATATCTGTATCAACCAATTGCCCCATCTGAATGTGGGTCACTGCTGGAAGCAGCGACCCTAGTAGTTGAGCTTGTTGGACCCAGGCATGAGAAGCCTCTCCCGATAGGGCCAATGTTGTGCCTTCCACATGAACTACAACAGAACTTGGTGGACGCAACTGAAGTATTGCTCGCTTTTTCACAATTTCAGGCGTGAGGTCCATAAATGGTTTCAAACGAAATTCAGCCTGCTTGGAGGAGTAGCCAAATTCCGAAAGAATCTGTTCCGGATTGATCGCCAAAGGATCCCGCAATCCATAAAAAATTGATTTCGATCCTTGCTCTTGAACTGATGTCACGACCAATCCTGGTTCCTGACCCACACGCTCCACCAATTGCACCCATCGTTGGTGATCCAAACGGGCCTGAACAGCCCAAATCCCCAAACCAAGTAGCAACAAGCCTAACAGGATCCAGAAAACTAACGGGAGGCCTTGGGATTTCTTCTCAAATTGGGCCTGTAAACAATCTTCTAATGGAAGTCGGGTTTCTTGAAAAGAAGTCACATCACCTTTGAACCCCTGCAAGAGCTCGGAGAATTGCGCATGAATCGTCTCGAGCGTTTCTTGAAAGACCTCTCGCAACTCCATTGGAGGCGCTCCCCGAATAACTCCTGCCAAGATTGCTCCCGA
>Ga0224496_10001243_pt1 | contig 16101 bp, 14 predicted proteins | sample SF_Jul11_sed_USG_2_FD_168127 | JGI IMG/M metagenome (GOLD analysis project Ga0224496, IMG submission 168127) | Sediment microbial communities from San Francisco Bay, California, United States - SF_Jul11_sed_USGS_8_1 | ecosystem: Environmental > Aquatic > Marine > Sediment | place: USA...
GCCCGGAAGCGAACGCGGTGCGCCACAGGTGGCTGGCCAGCGGCGCCATGAACAGCATTCCGGCCAACGAAAACGCCACCGAAAAGGCCACCACCACCTGGGCCACCGTGCCCCATCCGGGAAGCCTTCGCGCCGCCTGATGGTGCCGGGCCGCGCGCCAGATGCCCACCGCCAGCCACAGGTTAATCATCAGCGCAAACAGCAGATAGACCAGCGACAGGCGCACCACCACCAGCGGGTGCAGCGTCTCGGCCAGGGAGGCCTGCTCGTGCAGGCGGGACAGCAGCGCCAGCAGGGCATACACCCCCGCCCCGTGCAGCCAGAACGACACCCACAGGGGCAGTTCCCCGCGCCAGTGGGCCAGCGGCCAGCGCAGAACGCGGCGCAGCGGCCCGGCGGACGATGGTGATGGTTCCGTTTGTCGGGTCATACCCCCTCTCGTTCACAGCGCCTGCCCGCCCTCCTTTCGGCGCAAAGCCGCCCGCCGTTGAACCGGCGGGCGGAGGGGCCATTCAGGATCAGCCAGTTGCGCCACAAACGCAAACCGCCTCCCGGCGCCTGTGCCTATGTTCCGGGTCGTCGGTGCGCAGTGGCCCGACACGGGAATCCGGGCGCCAGCCATCCCCTCGGCTTCCCCGGCGCCCACCCTCCCGGGCCGCTGCGCACCGGCACCCCGACGCCGGGGGCATGCGGGCGCAAACGGGACGACGCCGTTCCCGGTCGATTCTCAAGGAGAAATCATGAAAGCATTGGACGAGATCCTTCAGGAAGATGTGCCCGTTCCGGAAACGGAGGGGCATGACGCCACGGGCGAAACCGGGACGCCGCCGGACGGGGAACGGCCCCCCGTGGAGGACCCCGCCCCGCGCATGGTGCCCATCGAGGCCCTGCTCGACGAGCGGCGCAAACGACAGGAACTGGAGCAGCAACTGGCCGCCCCCGGCGCACCCGGAGAGGGCGTCCCGGCCGATCCTGCGGACGCCCCGGAGCGCGATGCCGACCTGCACCTGGAAGGCGCCCGCCTGGACGCCTCGGAGCAGGCCGCGCGCGGGCGCTACCCGGACTTTGAACCCCGGGCCCGGGCGTTCACCCGCCTGGCCGCGGTGGACCCGTCCCTGATTGCCCGCCTGCGCACCGAAGCGGACCCGGCCGAATTCGCCTACCGCATGGGGGCCATGGCCATGGAACTGGCCCAGGGCGCGGCGCACGCGGCGCACACCGGCCAGTTGCCGCAATCCCTGTCCGGCACCCGCTCGGCGGGCTCCGCGGGCGAAAACGCCCCGTGGCGGCCCAAGACCCTGACTGAAATTTTAGGAGAAAAACAGACTCATGGCTGATACCACAACGGCGGCCGGGCTGGTCGTCCAGCAGTGGGACGAGCGCTTTTTCGAGGAATACGTGCGCTCCTCCCGCTTCGCCCGCTACATGGGCGCGGACGACAATGCCGTCATCCACATCAAGGAAAACCTCACCAAGAAACCGGGCGACCGCATCACCTTCGCGCTGGTGCACGACCTGTCCGGCTCCGGCGTCACCGGCAATGCCGTACTGGAGGGCAACGAGGAGGCGCTGGACACCCGCTCCCACGCGGTCACCGTGAACGTGGCCCGGCACGGGGTGGTGGTTACCGAGCTGGAGGAGCAGAAAAGCGCCGTCAGCCTGCGCGACGCCGCCCGCGCCCGCCTGAAGGGGTGGGCGCTCAAGCAGTTGCGCGGCGACATCATCACCGCCCTCGGCTCCATCGACGGCGTGGCCTTTGCCGCCGCCACCGCCACCCAGAAAAACACCTGGCTCACCAACAACGCCGACCGGGTGCTGTTCGGCGCCGCCGCCGCCAACCGGGTGGCCGGCAACCACGCGGGCTCGCTGCTGAACGTGGACAACGCGGCGGATACCCTGTCGCCGGGCATGATCTCCCTGGCCAAACGCCTGGCCCAGGCGGCCAGCCCGGCCATCCGCCCGGTCACCGCCAACGAGGACGAGGAGTGGTTCGTGCTGTTCGCCCAGCCGCGCGCGTTCCGCGACCTGAAAAACCACGCGGACATGCTCGCCGCCAACCGGGACGCCATGCAGCGCGGCAAGGACAACCCCATGTTCACCGGCGGCGACCTGATCTGGGACGGGGTGATCGTCAAGGAAGTCCCGGAGATCGGCTTCCTCGCCGGAGCCGGAGCCGGTGGCATCGACATCGCCCCCAACTACCTGTGCGGGGCGCAGTCCCTCGGCCTGGCCTGGGCCCAGCGCACCCGCACCATCACCCAGGAGAACGACTACGAGTTCCGCCACGGGGTGGCCGTGCAGGAGATCCGGGGGGTGGAGAAACTGCGTTTCGGCACCGGCATTGCCGACACGGATGCCCCCCGGGACCACGGGGTGTTCACCCTGTTCACCGCCGGCGTGGCCGACGCCTGATCCAACGCGGCCGGGGCCCGGTAAGCGCCGGACCCCGGCCGCCCATCCGCAAGGACGCATCATGCGCACATTCAGATATACGGGGGATCATCCCACCGAAACCCAGGGATATTGCTTCCAGCCGGGAGCATGGGTGGCCGTGGACGACCCGGCCGCGGCCAAGCTGGCCGCCAACCCGTGGTTCGAGGAACGGCCCCCCGCCACCGGAAAAACGGCACCCGCCAACCCGAACCTCACGCGCGCCGTTCGGCGTGCGGCGGAGCGCTGATCCATGGCCACCCAATGGACCCGGACCCGCCAGCAGGTGACCGAGGCGGTGCTGCGCAAGCTGGGCGTGCTGGCCGCCGGGGAAAGCGCCCCGGTGGAGGACGCCCACGTGGTGTATGCCGCCATGGACGGGGTGTTGAAAAGCCTGCACTACATGGGGGTGCTGTGGTGGCGGGTGGCGGGCACCAGCACCGCGCTGGCGCTGACCGCCGGCACCGCCACCGTGGCCCTTCCGGCGGACCTGCTGTTTCCGGTGGCGGTCACCGTGACCGGCACCGCCGAGCAGGCGGTGCCGCTGATCGGGCACCTGGCCTTTTGCGGCATTCGCAACCCGACCGCCAGCGGACGGCCCGAGGTGGCCTGGTTCGATCAGGCCGCCGCCACCCTGCACCTGTGGCCGGTTCCGGACCGCGCGGACACCCTGCGCCTCACCTATCAGCGGATCGCCGACGACACCGCCAACGGCGCCCCGCCGGACGTGCCCCAATGGGCGCTGATCCTGCTGCGGGACCTGGTGGCCTACCGGGTGGCGGACGACTTCGGCCTGCCGGAGGACCGCATCGCCCGCTTCGCCGCTGAATCCCGCGAGGCCGAACGGCTGATCCGCATCATGAACGCACCCCGCGTGGACACGCGGCCGGTGTGGTTTTCCAACCACTGACGAGGATTTCATGAGCTTCATCACCAATCCGCCGCCCGCGCCCCTGCTGATTGCGGAAGCCGCCGCCAGCGGCGCCACCGGGGCGGTGCCCATCCCCGGCGACGGGCTGGGCGTGGACCTGACCGTCTCCGTGGCCGCCTCCGTCACCGTGCAGGTGAGCAACCACCCGGAGGCCCAGCGCGTGCCGGGTTCCGCCACCTGGCACACGGTGGGCACCTACAGCGCCAGCACCGCCTTCACCGTGCCGGGCCAGTTCAACTGGGCGCGCCTCTCCTGGAGCGGCAATACCGGCACCCTTACCGCGCGGGCCAACCGATGAGGGTGCATCCTGCCCCGCCGGTGGCCGCGCTGGCGGCCCGCTGCCGCAGCCGGGGAGCGCCGTTGGCCCACCCGGACGGGGCCACCGCGCAGCGTGATTTCCGCTACGGCCTGAACGGCCACGGCACGGGGCCGCAGGTGAATTTCATCCGCGCCAGCACCGCGTGGGCCTCCGTCGACGGCACCAACGTGCTGGTGGAGGCCGCGCTCAACGCCGCCCGCACCCACTCCGACCACGGGCTGCTGGTGGAACCGACCGTCACCAACAAGTGCGCCAACTTCAACGCCAACCCGGACGCCGGACTGACCAACCTGACCCGGGCCGGGGATGCGGCGGCCACCCTGGCGCGCACCCCGGACGCCACACGGCTGGGCAGCGCCGGACTGGCCGGCATCTGTGCCTCCGGCTACGTGTTCCGGCTGGACAACACGGCCGGGACCGGGGAGGCATGGGTTACCGTGGCCGGGGCCACCGGGAACACCACCGACCACACCGTTTCCGCCTATGTGCGCGGCAGCGGGAATGTGTCGGTGGAGTTGTCCGGCGCCGCCGGGGCCGCCGTGGCCCTCAGCGGGGAGTACGTCCGCCGCTCGGCCACCCTGACCCCGGCCACGGCCGCCGATACCTTCAAGCTGCGGGTTTCCGCCGGTTCCGTCTGCTATTTCGTCCTGAACCAGTGCGAGGCGCATGCCGCCGCCACCAGCCCGATTGTCACCGCCGGATCGGCCACCCTCCGCTACGCGGATTACGCCACCGCGTCGCGGGCCGGGGTGATCGCCGACGAGGGCACCGTGGTCATGGAACTCACGCCGGGCGCGACCGGCATCGACCTGGGGAGGCCCTTCGGCACCTATCCCACCGGCGGCAGCTCCGGCGTGTACCTGGCGGTATCGGGAACCACCGTAACCCTTCAGGGGTGGGAGGCGGGCGCGTTGCAGTTCAACCTGTCGATGGCCGGGGTGGGCGGCGGGCCCAACCGGGTGGCGATGGCGTGGCGGCCGGGACATGCCCAGGGGGCATTGAACGGCACCGTGTCCGCGACGGATTCCGCCGTGCTGGACATGGACCACCGTGCGGCCTTTGCCATCGGCACGCGCGGGGATGCGTCGTTCCCGTTCTTCGGCTGGATCCGGGCCTTTGCCATTTACCCGCGTGCCCTGGAATCCATTGAACTGGCCGGGGTGACCGCATGAGGCAACTGACCTGCATTCGCCCCCTGGCGCTTTCCGGGACCCATCCACGGGTGACCGGCGCGCTGCACCCGCCGGTGCCGGTGGGCCGGCCCGGCGCCGGAAGTGAACTGGTGGTGCTGGTGGTGCCGGCCACCTTCGACGAGGGCACCCTGCCGCCGGGGTGGCGGGTGCTGGAACGGCTCCGGCGGGACGGCCTGTTTGCCGGATTCCGCGCCGACATGGCCGACCTTCGCCCGTTCGCGCCGGGAGCGGACACCGGCCTGATCGATTATTCCTGGATTCCGATTCCCATGGGGTGGTAAATGGCCAAACCGATTGCAAACCCACGCTTCATCGCCCGCGACACGGCGGGGAACGACCTGGCCAACGGCTACGTGCTCACCTTTCACGCGGGCACCACCAGCCCCAAACCGGTGTATGCCGATGCGGCGGAGACCGCCGTCCTTCCCGGCCCCGCCACCGGGGTGAATGCCAACCGGTCCGGATTCGTGCTGGACAGTTACGGTGAGGCCACCGTGTTCTGGGCCACCGGAAAATACACGCTGCGCGTTTACCGGGCCGACGACACCCTGGTGCGCGAGATCGACCACTTCGACCCCGGCCTGTCCGACCACGCGGTGGAGATGGAAAACGCCGTGGCCAACGGCTCGTTTGAAACCGCCTCGGCGGCGGCCGCCACCCCGGATGGCTGGTACCTGACCCCGGGCGACAACTTCATCCTGCCCGCGCGCTCCACCGCGGACGCCAGCCACGGGGAGGCCTCGCTGGTGTTCACCGGCCCCGGCGGCGCCTCCTCCGGCGGGTCCGCGTTGCAGCAGGAATACATGCCGGTCACCCCCGGCCGGACGCTGGAGCTGGTGTGGCAGATGAAGGCGACCGCCGCCACCCAGCGCTGCGTGCTGCGCATGCACTGGTACGATGCCACCCGCGCCGAGGTGGGCGGCTCGCCCACGACCGTCTACGACGAGGGTTCCGCCAATCCCACCACCTGGACCGAACGGCACGCCCGCAGCGTGCCCCCCACGGGCGCCCGCTATGCCCGCCTGGAACTGCGCGGCGCGGACGCCCTTTCCGGCTCCCCCTCCGGCAAGGTGTGGTTCGACGGGGTGCTGGTGCGCACCGCCCCCCGCCGCAGGGTCACCACGGTAACCACGGACACCACGCTGGCGGTAACGGACCACGGTACGATTCTGGCGGATGCCACCGGCGGCGCCTTCACCGTGACCCTGCCGAACCCGCTGGGGCATCCGGGCATCCGCTTCGCGATCGTCCGGGTGGACGCGGCCGCCCACCGCCCGGTTCAGGTGGCCCCCCCGGCCCCGGTGACCCTCGACGGCGCCGCCGCAAGCCGCCCGCTTCGGCAGCCGTCCGACAGCCTCACCCTGATCTCCGACGGGGTTTCCGGCTGGCGCACGGTCGGGGTGATGGCCGAAACGCCCCTGCCGCGCGGCCACATCGACGGGCTCATCCTGTCCAACAACGCCGGGAATCCGAACAACGCCATCGACATCGCCCCCGGTGCCTGCCGCGACGGGGCGGATGCCACCAACATGCCGTGCCCCACCGTGCTCACCAAGCGGCTGGACGCCGCCTGGGCCGAGGGCACCGGACTGGGCGGACTGGATACCGGATTCAAGGCGGCCGGAAGCTGGTACCACCTGTGGATCATCCGCCGGTCCGACACCGGCGTGGTGGACGCCCTGTTTTCCCTGAGTGCGGCCGCCCCGTTGCTGCCCGCCGCCTACGACGCCCGGCGGAGAGTGGGCGCGGTGCGTACCGATGCGGCGTCCAGCATCGTTGCCTTCCGGCAGACCGGGGACCGCTTCATCTGGGATGTCCCGGTGGGGGACTTCAGTGTCAGCAGCACCGGCACCGCCGCGGTGCTGCGCGCGCTTACCGTCCCCCCCGGCCTCAACGTGGAAGCGATTTTTCACATCCATTCGAAAAACCAGACCGGGTTCGCCATGCTGGGACTGGTCACCTCCCCCGGCCAGCCCGACACCCCGCCCTCGGCCACCCTCGCCAACATCGCCTGCGGCGAGGCGGACGCCAACACCATGCATGGCAGCTCCAGTCTGCGGGTGGTGACCGACACCTCCGGGCGGGTGCGCACGCGCTTCGGCACCTCGGACGCCAACCTTACCGTCACCGCCACCACCTTCGGCTGGACCGACCCACGCGGGAGCAACGCCTGATGCCACGCATTCCGGTGGCCATGGCCGGCCCCGCGTATCCCGCCGATTCCCCGGCGCTCAACCCGCAGCGGTGCATCAACCTGTTTCCGGTGCCGGGCGGCCCCGGCGGCAAGGCGCAGGCGGCGCTCTACCGCACCCCCGGAATGGCGCGCTTTGCCGAACCGGGCACCGCCCCGGTACGCGGCATGCACGTGTTTGGAGACCTCCTGTTCGCCGTTTCCGGCGACCGCCTGTGGCACCTCTCCGAATCCGGCGCCGCGCGCGAGGTCACCACCCCCGCCACCCGTCTGGCCACCCCCCACGGGCGGGTGTCCATGGCCGACAACGGCCTGGTAATGCTGATCGTGGATGGCGCGCGGGGATACCTGTGGGATGGCGCCACCCTGGCGCCGGTTACCGATCCGGCCTTTCCCGGCGTCACCGACGGCGCCGGTCCCACCCAGGCGGCCTTTTTGAAGGGGTATTTCCTGGTGGACGCCCCGGCCTGGGCCGGGCGCTTTTTTGTATCCGGCCCGTATGCGGTGGACCCGGCCGCCTTCGTGGGCGGCGGTGGCACCAGTTGGGCCACCGCCGAGGCCCGTCCCGACCCGCTGGCCGCCCTGGTGGCCCACGGCCCCTACCTGTGGCTGCTGGGGGAGGGCTCCACCGAAGTGTGGTATCCCTCCGACGACGTGGTGCCGTTCGACCCCATCGGCGGGCGCGAGGCCGAGGTGGGCTGCGCCGCCCCCTGGAGCGTGGCCCACACCCCCGACAGCCTGTTCTGGCTGGCGCGCGGCCACGACGGCGGCCTGTCCGTGGTGCGCGGCGGCGCGGGCGGCATCGAGCCGGTGTCCACCCCGCCCATCGGCCGCCTGCTGGAACTGGAACGGGAATCCGCCGCCACCGCCACCGGGCTGACCCATGCGGAGGGCGGCCACACGTTTTACCAGTTGAACATCGGCAGCCGCTCGCTGGTGTTCGACCTGAGCACCGGCCTGTGGCACGAGCGCGCCGCCTGGGACCAGCCGAACGCCGTCTACCGGCGGCACCCGGCCGACATGCAGGTGCATTTCGCCGGGCGCACCCTGGTGGGGGACTACCGGACCGGGCGCATCCTGCACCTGTCCCGGGAGCACACCACCGACGACGGGGCCGTGCTGCGCTGGGAACGGGTGGCCGCACCGGTCCACGAGGCGGGCCGCACCCTGTTCTTCCGCAGGCTGGAACTGGACCTGGAAACCGGCCTCACCGGCCCCGAAACCCCCGATCCGCACATCCTGCTGGACTGGTCCGACGACGGCGGCCACACCTGGAGCACCCCGCGCCACCTGCCGCTGGGGGCACCCGGCCGCTACGGCGCGCGGGTGGCGGCCAACCGGCTGGGCAGCGCCCGCCAGCGGGTGTTCCGCGTGGCCGGTAGCGACCCCTCCCCCACCGCCATTCTGGCCGCCTGGGCGGATGTGGACGCCTCGTGAAAACCGGCCGCACCCAGCCGCTGCACGCCGATCTGGCCAACACCGCCGCCTGGGTCAACCGGGTGCGCGAACGCCTGGCCGTGACCTGGGTGCGGCCCGACGCCGCCGACTTTTTAAACGGCTGGTCCAACCGGGGCGCCCCCTACCTGCCCGCCACCGCCTACCACACGGGCGGCAGGGTGTATCTGGAGGGGGTGGTGGCCGGGGGCACCCTGGGCGCGGCCCTGTTCACCCTGCCGGACCCGTTCCGCCCGACCGCCACGGTGCATTTTCTGGTGGCCGCCGGAGGCGCCGCCGCCACCCTGGAGGTGGATGCGGAGGGGAACGTCACCGTTTCCGGCGGGTCCAACACCGCCGTCCAACTGGACGGCGTAACCTACTGGAGCAAAAGGTAAATCCATATGGGACTACTCAGCCGATTCACCGGTTCCGAGGGACGGCGCGATGTCCGCGCCGCCTCCGCCCTGGCGCGGGACCGTCTCGACCCCTACAGCCAGGCCGGGCGCGGCATGCTCGCCCGCCTGTCCAGCGGGGCGCTGGACTTCCACCCGGACCGGGTCGACATCGCCCAGGATCCGGGCTATCAATTCCGCGCCCGTGAAGGGCAACAGGCGCTGGAGCGGGGCGCCGCCGCGCGCGGCAAGCTGCTGTCCGGCGGCACCCTGCGCGCCCTGCTGCAATACGGCCAGAACCTGGCCAGCCAGGAATACGGCAACGCCTACACCCGCTCCCTGGAGGCCAACCGGGAACGGTACGCGCGCGCCGCCGGACTGGCCGGCATGGGCTACGACTCCGACGCGGCCCTGGCCGGCATTTACAGCCGTCAGGGGGAGGCCCTGGCCCGAAATGCCCAAAGCGCCGCCAACAACGCCACCCGCATCGCTGGAAGGTGGTTCCCCCCCTGATCCGGCGAAGAACGCGAAAGGGCCACACCCCAAACCGGGATGTGGCCCTTTTATCTTGCGGAACCGAAGCCGGAATCGCCCGGCCCGGCTCCGCCGGGGTGGCGCGCCGACGCACGATCCCCATCAAAAAAAATCCCCGATGCCACCGGCGAGTGGGTCGCCTCTTTACAACAAGCTACCGGGGCTACGCGAAATGGAGCTACCGCGTTCTCGTTCCATTCCGGGAGCGGGGATTAAACTGTTTACGCCCCGTTGCCACCGGCGAGTGGGTCGCCTCTTTACAACAAGCTACCGGCGCTACGCACGATGAACCTACCGCGTTCTCGTTCCATCGTGGGAGCAGGGCGTGTAATGACTAATATATACGCATATAATTCCGTGTCAAGAAAACTGGTCAAAAATTTGACATAAAAAACGCAACCCGCCTTTTTTGCTGGAATTTTTTCTGGATCAAAAACACAAAACCGGATTCCCATGCGCCACGGGAAGGACGCATGAGAACCCGGTCGTATGTACCCGCGCCGTGGGGCCAAAATGCCGGCGACCCCGACAGCCCGGCGTTGGCAGACACCCCCCCGGGTGAAACACCCCACCATGGATCAAGTATCGCCGCTCATGCCGTGCGCCGCCTATAGGGATTTTCCTTAATTCGATTCGGGGTTTTCCCCAATCAACCCGGCCTGCACCGCCAGCCGCACCAGTTCCGCCAGGGACTCGGACTGCATTTTCTGCATCACCCGCGCCCGGTGGGTCTCCACGGTTTTGGGGCTGATGGCCAGGTGATCGGCAATGATCTTGTTGGCGTCTCCGGCCACCACCCGCTCGAACACCGCCCGCTCGCGCTCGGTGAGGCTTTGGTAGCGGTCCAGAATCTCCCGCCGCTCCACCTGGTTTTCACGGGCATGGGCGTCGATCCCCACCGCATGCAGGATGCGGTCGATCAACACCTGCTGGTTGACCGGCTTTTCCAGAAAATCCACCGCCCCGTCCTGAATCGCCTGCACCGCCACCGGCACCGAGCCGTGGGCGGTGATAAACAGCACCGGGGTTCCACCCCGGCGGCGCAGGGCCCGGAACACTTCGATGCCGCCCATCTCCGGCATGCGCAGATCGAGTACCAGGCAGCCGGGCCGCTCCGGGTCGTACTGCTCCAGAAAGTGGGCCGGGGAGGAGAACGCCTCCACGTCCAGATGGACCGACTGCATCAGAAAGGTGAGCGAATCGCGCACCGCCTCGTCGTCGTCCACCACAAACACCGTCGGCCGCACGCCGTTTTGATTACTCTCCGTCATCCTGCGCCCCCAATACCGGCAGGGAGAACCCGAATTCGGCCCCCTGCGTGTTGTTCCTGCCCCATATCTGCCCCCGATGGGCCTGAATGATGGTGCGCGAAATGGCCAGTCCCATGCCCATGCCCCCTGCTTTGGTGGTAAAAAACGGTTCAAACAACTCGTTGCGGGCCACCGCTTCGATGCCCGTCCCGGTATCGGTCACGGTCACCCGGGGATGCCCGTCGGTCCCAAGCGCGGTGCAGATGGTAACCACCCCGCCCGACCCCTTGGGCAGCGCCTCGATGCCGTTGCGCACCAGGTTGATCACCACCTGCTCCAGCTGCACCCGGTCGGCGGCCACCAGCGGCAGGTCCTCGGCCAGGGTCATGCGCACCGGGGCCACCTGCTGGCTGTCGCCCACCGCCAGGCGCACCGCCGTGGACACCACGTCGTTGAGCCGCTCCGGGTTCATGCGGATGCCCTCGCCCCGCGCCAGATCGCGCAGGTGATCGATCACCTCGCTGGCGCGTTCCGCCTGCACGGCGATTTTCTCCAGGGTGTCGTGCAGGTCCTTCGCAGCCGAGCCGTTGGCCAGCATGCGCGCGCTGCCGCGGGCATAGTTGGTGATGGCGAACAGGGGCTGGTTCAGTTCGTGGGCCATGCCCGAGGCCACCTCCCCCAGGGTGGTCAAACGGGCCACCCGCGCCAGTTCCGCCTGATGGCGCCGCTCGGAGGCCTCGGCCTCCCGCCCCTCCGTGATGTCGATGGCGATGCCCACCACCCGCCGCAGCACCCCGTCGTCGCCGTGCACCGGAAAGCTGCGCGCCTGCACCCAGCGCACGGTGGCGTCCGGCCGCAGCACGCGATAGGTCTCGTTGATGCCGCGGGGCAGATCCGCCATGGCCGCGGACACCCGCTCCAGATCGTCCGGGTGCACCCGTTTCAGGAAGGCCAGCGGATCCTGGTACAGTTCCGCCACCGGCTGGCAGAAAATTTCCTCGAAGGCCGGGCTCACATACAGCAGCCGCGAGGAATCCGGGGTGCCCACCCAGAACACCTCGCGGATGTTTTCGGCCATGGCCCGGAAGTTCTCCTCGCTTTCCCGCAGATCCTGCTCCATGCGCCGCCGGACGTCGATGTTCTCCACCGCGCAGATGGTCATCCGTGCGTCATCCCCGGCCGGGAACGGGGTCAGCGACACGCGCCCCCACATGGTGGTGCCGTCCTTGCGCAGGTAGCGTTTTTCCAGGGAATCCCGACTCCGACTGCCGCTTTTGATCGCCTCCGCCAGGGCCAGGCTGGGTGCCACGTCGTCCGGGTGGGTATAGGCGGAAAACGGCAACTTCGCCAGTTCCCGCGCCGTGTACCCCAGCATTTCACACAGGGCCCGGTTGGCGGTCACCACACGTCCCTCGCCGTCCACCAGTCCCATGCCGATGGGGGCGTGCTCGAACATCACCATGAACCGCCGCTCGCTTTCGGTCAGCGCGGCCTCCGCCCGTTGCCGCAGGCGATGTTCGCGGATTACGTGCATCAGGTTGCCACAGGTGGCCAGAAACGGTTCCAGAAACGCCACCTGTTCGCGCGCATAGCCGCCCGGCCGGTTGGCGATGCCGATCATGCCCACCAGTTCCCCCGAGGCGAACAGCGGCACCCCCAGAAACGCGTTGAGGGGGGGGTGCCCATCGGGCAGGCCACCGGAACGGGGATCGCTCGGCGGGTCGTTGGACAGCACCACCTCCCGGTTGCGGATCACGCCACCAAACAGGGTGTCCAGGTTGGAAAACACCAGGCCGTCCTCCCCCGCCTCCTCCACCATGCGCCGGGTTTCCGGGCTCCAGGCCAGATTGCTGATGGCCCGGGCGCGCATGCACGGTGCGCCGTCCTCGCCGGTTTCCACCTCCGCGATGAATCCGTAGGCGCTGTCCGTCAGGTGCAGCAGGTCACCCAGCAACTGGGTAAACAGGGTCGAGGTGTCCCCGTCCTCGATGTAGCGCGACTGGGACGAGTTGATCGCCAGCAGCAGGGCCTGGCTCTCCGCCAGCCGCATCTCGGATACCTTGAGCGCGGTCACGTCCAGCAGGGTGCCCACCATCCGCGGGGGGGTTCCGTTCAGCCCGCGCACCACCTCGGCGCGCCCATAGACCCAGCGCACCCCGCCGTCCGGACGCACCACCCGATACTGGATCGCATACGGCTGGCCGTCCTCCAGCGCCGCGCGGGACATCTCCCGCACCCGCATGCGGTCGTCCGGGTGCAACCGCTCGTCCTGCAGGCGGTCGGGCACCGGATCGTCGGTCGCCGGCAGGCCCAGAATCTCCCAGGTCTGCCCGGAACCGGAGATGGTGCGGGTGTGCGGAAACCACTCCCACTGGCCCAGTCCGGCGATATGCTGGGCCTCGGCCAGCGCCGCCTCGGATTCGGCCTGCCGGCCCACCGTGCGCGAAATCAGGGTCAGAATGCGCCAGGTCACCAGCAACCCGGCCCCGGGCACCAGGATCAGAAACAAGGCCAGCCACTGGGGGCGCCGCGCCTGGTCGCGGGCCAGCCCCTCGGTCAGGGCCACCATCTGCGCCGCATGCAACCGCTCCAGCTGCACCAGCCGGGTGCGCAACCGGTCCACCCCCCGCCAGACCTCGGGGCTCTTCGGAAGGGTCGACACCTCTCCCAACTGGGCCTGCAACTGCTGATGGGCCAGTTCGGCCCGGGCCAGGGCCTGCTCCGTGGCCCAGCCGCCAAACCGGTCCTGGGTCACCCGCAGCCGCTGCATGGCGTCCGCCACCCGGTACAGGGCGGTGTGTGCGGAATAGGGCAGTGCCCCATCCATCTCCCCCGGCCGTTCCTCCCCCTGCTGCATGTGGTACAGCTCGCGCACGGCGTTGCTGGCCAGCAGTTCGGAACTCTGGTAAAACTCGTTTACCAGTTGCTCCCCGGCCATCACCCGCCCCCACTGCCACTCCAGAAACAGTACGCAGGCCAGACAGACGGTCACCCCCAGGCCGATCATCGCCCAGGTGTAGCCGCGCAGGGAGCGGCTGACCTGATCCGGCCGCGCGCTCACAGCAGGCCCTGCTCCATCACCGCCTGACGGATCGAATCCAGTTCGATGCCCACCGCCGGAAGGTAGGTGCTGGTGCCCGCCGCTTCCAGCACCGCCGCCTGTTCCGGCTGCTCCATGGAAAGCGCCAGAAAGGCATCCCGCAGGCGGTCCGCCAGATCCGTCCGCAGACGGGGCGAAACCGCCCACACATAGTTGGGATACGGGGGCGATTCCCACACCACCTGAATGGCCCCCGGCGGCAGGGACCCGTCACGCAGCATCTGGTTCAGGACCACGCCGTTGACCGCGCCCAGATCGGCCTTGCCCGACAGCACCGCGAACGCGGTGGCGTCGTGGGCGCCGGTAAACAGGATGTGGGTAAAGTACTGCTCCGGATCGATGCCCAGTTGCCGCAGGTGGTGGCGCGGCATCAGGTGGCCCGATGTGGACAGGGGATCGCCAAAGGCCATCACATGGGCGGCAAACTCGCTCAGCGTGCGCACCTCCCCCCCGGAACGGGCCACGAACAGGGTGGTAAAGCGGCTGTCCACCTCGCGCGTCACCAGCGGCACCGCACCGGCCCGTTCATGGGCGATCACATAGCTGGCCCCGCCGAAGCGGGCCATGTCCACCCTGCCAGCGGCAAATTCGTCAATCAGATCCTGGTAGGAATGCGCCATTTCGATCCGGACCGGAACCCCGACCCGCTCGGAAAGATAGGCGATCAGGCCGCCGTAGCGGGCGGTGGCACGCTCCGGCGCCATGTCCGGCGGCAGGGCCACGCGCAGCACCGGCGGATTGCGGCTGGCGGCGCCGTTGCCCACCAGCCACACCAGCAGGACCACACACAGCCCGGCGGATACCCAGGCCAGCGCCCAGCGCCGCACCCGGAGCCGCTCCGCATGTGAATTGGAATCCGCAGTCAACTCCACCCCCGACCCTCACCCCAGCCACCCGTTTACGCGCCCGGTAACGGAACCGGAGGACGCCACGGCCACGCACCGCGGGCAGACCCCCGCAATTTGGACTGTATCCTTTTAAACGTACAGCGTGGGATCGACGGAACGCAATCTCTTTACCTCCCGCGCAGGGTGGACCGGCAGACCAGATAGGTATGGATTCCATAGCCGAAGGCCGCCGCCGCCGCCAGCCCGTGGGCGGCTCCGGCCACCGGCGAGGCGTGGATCGAGAAGGCCCCCCAGAACAGGGCCAGTGCCGCGGGCACCGCCACCCAGGCGAACAGGGAGGCCAGCCCGGCCTGAAGCCCGGCCATGCGCGGACGCAAGCGGGCCAAAGCGGGAATGTGCCACCAGCCGATTCCCGCCACCAGCCAGCCGCCCCCGGAACGGGGCACCGGGGTGCCGTCCGGAAACACCGCCGGCAGGGCGGCCATGGTCTCCCACAGCCGTTGCAGGTACAGGTGCAACCACAGATACCCGGCCAGCAACAGGTACGGGGTGAGCACATAGAACCAGGCCCCGGGGGCGAAAAAGCCGCCGTCGGCGATTCCCATCAGGGCAAAGGCGGGGCGGCCGCGCCCATCCACCAGCGCGATAACCGTATACAGGCAGCCCATCATCAAGGCGATGAACACGTGCCGGGCATGCACCGCCAGCGCCGCCATCTCGGCAATGCCGGCGAAGCGGCCCAGGGCCTCCGGCAGCAGGGCGCCGGTCAGGTCGGTCCCGGCCAGGGCGCTTTGCGGCAGGTGCCGGGCCTGGCGCAAATCCGCGTCGCGCAGGGACAGCCCGCGCACGTCCGCGCCGGAAAAATCCGGGTGCCCCCCGGCCACGAACTGCACCCGTGAACGCCACAGCAGGTGCTCGGGAAGGGCTACCGGCTCCGCCGCCGGCGTGGCGGCCGGGGCCGGGGCCATGCGCGGGGGGGGCGGCGTCCACGCCGCCTCCTCGGCCTCGTCCGCGTCCGGCAGTTCCGACACCGGTTCCCCGTCGTCCCCCAGGTCGTACACCTCCTCCGCCTCGTAGGCGGCATCCATGGCCGCGTCCCCGGCGTGGGTGGCGTCAAACAGGGCGCCGCTCAGGTCGGCCCCGTCCACCAGAATGCCGTCGATATCGGCGCCGCGCAGGTCGGCCCCTTCCAGGTCGGCGTTGGACAGGTCGGCGTTGCGCAGGCGGGCACCGGTCAGGTCCACGTCCGGCAGGCGGGCCTCGCGCATGTCGGCATTGGACAGGCGGGCCCCCTTCAGGTTGCTCCAGGTCAGGTCGGTGCCGCGCAGGCTGGCGCCGGACAGATCGGTACCGGACAGGTTGGTGCGCACCATGCGCGCCTTGTCCAGCACCGCGTCCGAGAGGTCCATCTGGGACAGGTCGCGCCCGGACAGGTCGGCCCGCTCGCCACGGCTGCCTTCCGAATAGACCCAGTCC
>Ga0224496_10001244_pt1 | contig 16101 bp, 13 predicted proteins | sample SF_Jul11_sed_USG_2_FD_168127 | JGI IMG/M metagenome (GOLD analysis project Ga0224496, IMG submission 168127) | Sediment microbial communities from San Francisco Bay, California, United States - SF_Jul11_sed_USGS_8_1 | ecosystem: Environmental > Aquatic > Marine > Sediment | place: USA...
GGACCTAACAATCAGCATCATAGGCTTAATCATTGCAATAATCCTAGCCGTCCTAGCGTTGGGAATCGCCAACTTCGGGATAGAAACCTTCGGAATAACTGAAGACATATCGAAAGCAGCCGCGTTAATAGCAGTTGCAATAATCATAGGACCAACAATAGCGGCATTCGCCACCAAAAAATACTTCTAACCCACCAAAAACTTCCAAAACTCCCTCCTTTTTTGGATACGCATACACAGCTCGTAAACTTTGAAAGAGACGAATACAATTCAAGAGCGACGAAGACTGTTAAGGAAATCCAAGAACTCGTTAAAGCCAGCTTTGAACACGCAACCAAAGAATACACAGACCAAAGCAAAATGTTCAGAAAACACAAGCGACTACACTCCTTCCCCGAAAAACACACAGCTTTCCAACAAAGCTCATAGGAACTCTATTCAATAAATATCCCGTCAGACAAAACAATCTTCAAAAGACCACAACGCCTAGGGGGTATAGAGGAACTAAAAAAATAATAGAGAGATCTATAAGAGAAACTAAACAAAAGCTGATCCAACAAAAACTTCAAGGTGACACAAATGGTCGGAATATTCTGTTGCATCCTCAAAGACGGAAAAGCAGCACCAATTGTCCACTCAGCCCTGAAAAAACTCGAATACCGAGGCTACGACTCCACAGGAGAAGCAACAATCCACAAAAACAAACTATACATAAAAAAGGACAGCGGAACAATCGACGAAGTCCACGCAAGACACAACTTAGACGACCTCCCAGGCAAAATAGGAATAGGACACATAAGATGGGCGACACACGGAGCTCCTCTAAGAGAAAACGCCCACCCCCACATCGACTGCAAAGAACAAATTGCCGTTGTCCACAACGGAATAATCGAAAACTTTACAGAACTAAAGAAGGAACTTGAGGAACTAGGACACACCTTCAAGTCCAAAACCGACAGCGAAGTCATCCCCCACCTCATCGAAGAAAACCTAAACAGAGGCTTACCCCTCATCGAAGCGACCCGAGAGACCATAAAACGTCTAGAAGGATCGTACGCCATCGCTATTATTTACGTTAAAGAACCCGACAAGATCATTTGCGTTCAAAAGGAGAGTTCTCTCACAATCGGGATCGCCGAAAATGCCGCTTACCCTACATCTGACATCCCAACGTTTCTTCCGCTAACAAAGAAAGCCGTCACGATAGAAAACCAGGAAATTGCCATAGTTAGCGACGGGAAATACGAGATCCGAAAAATTACCGACTGGAGCTTAGTGCCAAGGGAACCCAAGCTTATTAAGTGGGTCCCCAAGAAAGCTGAAAAACTAGGTTACCCCCACTTCATGCTCAAGGAGATTCATGATCAACCCTCCAGTATTCGGAACACACTTCGATTGCAAGACCAATATTTAGAGCTAATGACCACATTCCTTGACCGTGCAAAAGAAGTGTTCTTGGTCGCTTGCGGAACCTCCTATCATACCTGTCTCGCCGCCTCCTACATGTTTTCAAAACTAGCCTTCTTGTCAACTCACCCTGTCCCTGCATCAGAGTTCATTGAACAACAAGGAAAATCCATCAATATCGACAGCACAATTCTTGCCATAAGCCAATCCGGAGAAACAGCTGACACACTCGCCGCTGTTGAACACGCGAGACTCCACGCCGCAACCATCTTAGGACTAACCAACGTAATTGGATCCACCCTAACCCGCGTTTCACGCGTTTACATCTGCCAACAGTCGGGTCCTGAAGTAGGGGTGGCGGCCACAAAAACCTTTACCGCCCAGCTCTGTGTGCTTGCTCAGCTCGCTTTGAGACTAGCCAAAAAACGGGGAAAGGTTTCCCACACGGAAATGGAGCGGCTCGAAGAAAAAATTGAACAGATCCCGGACGCCGTTGAAACAATTCTTCAAACCCAAGAGGAGAGAATAAGACAGATTGCGAAAAAATACCGAGATATAGAATTCTTTCTCTTTTCAGGGCGGGGGATAAGCCTAGCCACTGCTCTTGAGGGCACGCTTAAACTCTTAGAGACAAACTACATCCCTTCTATGACTTTCCCAGCTGGGGAGAGAGAACACGGTCCCATTAGCCTAGTTGAACAAGGCTTCCCCGTGGTTTTCATCTGTCCTAGAGATGAAACCCACGAAAAGATCGTGGGCGACATCAGGGAAATAAAAGATCGAGGAGCATCCATCATCGCAATAATTGAGGAAGGGGACGAGGAAATCAAAGCACTGGCTGATGACCACATAGAAATCGTGAAAGGCATGCCTGAAATTCTTTCACCAATCATGTACGTCATCCCGTTACAGCTCTTCGCATACTACATGGCGGTTGAAAGAGAACTCGACCCAGACAGACCTAGACACCTAACCAAGGCAGTCACAGTCAAATAGTGAACTGTTTCGAACTTAGACGACCTAACGAGACGCCTGCGCCACCCTTTCCATCTCGTGACGCTTCTGTATCGCCTTGCACTTCACATCCCCCTTCGCCGCCAAGATCAGCTCTTCAGCGAGACACTCCTCCAAGGAGCGGGGGTTGCCAAACGTCGCCTTTCTCGCCCCCTCAGAAAGAAAACGTAGCGCCAAGTCCACTCGTCTCTGAGGGGAAATATCCACTGCTAAGTGATACACTACACCTCCGTAGCCGATCCGAGTGGTGTCCTCGCACGGCGCGGAGTTTTCAATAGCCCTAACGAGCACTTGTATGGGGTTTTGTCCCGTTCGGAGGTGAATGATTTCAAAGGCGTTTCGCAGAAGGTTTATGGCTCTAGCCTTCTTTGCCGCGCTACTTCCCGGTCGCATCAAATTGTTCACAAGTCTTTCCACAATGTTGACGCTGGCCTTGCGAAACCTCCCATGTTCGTGGCGTCCCATGCTGTGGGGAACGTGAATTGGCCTGAGAGAAATGTATCGTTTCAGTCCGGGATCCTTCACTTCGATCCCTTCGAAATTCCACTTTCCAAACAGCTTAACCTCTTGTTCCTTGCTCAAACGCGCCACCTAAACAAGCCTCTTGGGTTAGATAGCCCCTATTTAAACATTGTTGAAGGATGTAACTGTTCCTGTGTATCGATATTCAGCGCAACGGCTTCTCCTTCCGACCGTACACCAACTCCTTAAGTGAAACCCCATTCACGGTGATGACCTTCCACCGAACCCCTGGGATGTCGCCCATGCTTCTCCCTCGGGAACCCCCGATTCCTTCCACGATCACTTCGTCGTGCTCGTCCACCATGTTGAGGGCACCGTCACCTGGAAGGAAAGCGGTGATAACCTTGCCATTCTTGATGAGTTGTGTTCTCACGCACTTTCGAATTGCGCTGTTGGGCTGTTTACTCTCCACCCCAACTTTCTCCAAAACGATACCACGCCCCATAGGCGCACCCCTCAATGGGTCGGACTTCACGTCCAGTCTCAGCATTCGGCGCTTGTAGTAAATGTCGCTCCACCTGAACTTTTTCCTTTTTTCCAGTAGTTTTCTCGCTGCAAACTCGCCCTTCGGTGACTTGGAACCCATGGAATCTAATTCCTCTTGTTACGTTACCGCCTAGGCTCATATTTAAGTTACGCGCCTGAAAATCGTCTCTTACTGCTAGTTTTGCCATATTGTCAGGATTGAAATAATGGATATAATCTCGGCTCAGTATGTGCAAACATGCAGACTTAGGAGAGGTGCAATAAAACGAGAGAAAGAAGTGAATTCGACACGGTTGCTACTATACTCCGTGTGGCAGGCAAAGGAGCGAGAAAAACAGAGATCATGCACCAGTGTAACCTAAACCGCCCAGCCTTAGAGAAGTATCTATCTGCCATGACAGAAATGGATCTCCTAAAAGTAGAGCAGAAAACACAAACATTATATCGAACCAGCGACACGGGTTTACAATTTCTGCGAAGCTACCATCGCCTCAAATGGCTTTTATGGGGCGAAACTTTCGACTTTCTGCTAGTTCGTCTGTTAGGTCTACTGAGAAAGAGCAACTAATCTTTCTCCACAAGTCAATTTTGAAAGACGAATGTGCCAGCGGTTGCCAGCGTCACGTTATGGACACGTTCTGGATCTGGAAGTATCGTTTGGCTAGAAATCGAATCCGCTCTGCGTTTCTCCCGTTTTTGCCGATGGCAACCCCCTTGTCCTTCGGGTTCACCGAAACCACAGCAATAGTTTTTCCATCCGAGCGCTGGGTGATGCGTATTTCCCTCACCTGTGCGGGCTTCAAGGCGTTCTTGATGAACTGAGCTGGAATCTCGGAGTGCTCGATTATTTCATGCTTTTTTCCAGTCATCTTCTCCAGCAGATGTATGTTCTTACCTCGTTTTCCTATGGCGACTCCTATGTCTCCTTCCTTTATAATGAATATAATTCGGTTGAGCGCGTCATCAATGATGCAGTCCTTCACGGTTGCGCTGGTTATACTCTCGAATAGGGCGATATATCGCATTTCTCGACTGGTGAACCGTATTCCGCTAGACATTCGCTGCCTCCGTGAGCTTCAAGATGTCAGAGTCTCCTTGTTCTCTTATTGTCAGTGCCGAAACCATGAAAGGTTTTCCACAGACTGCACCCAAGTCTATGCTAGTTCCTTTATAAATAACGATCGGAACATCAGAGAGCTTACAATAATATTCGATGTCTTCCCGAATTTTTTGCGGGCAATTTGCCGCAACAATGATGAGTTTAGCCTTCCCTATCTTGGCGTTTTTAACGGCATTGTTGGCCCCAAACGAAACTTTTCCGGTTTTCACCGTGGTGGCGATAGCCTTGTTTATGTCGATCACTTTTTCTCCTCTCGATGCGCAGTCGACATGTACAGGTCAACCAAACCCGTGCCTATAGGTATGGACTGCCCCACAATCACGTTTTCAGTAACCCCTCGCAAAGGGTCGCTTTCTCCCTTGATTGCCGCATCCACGATGTTTGGAACAGTGATCTCGAAAGCCGCCCTAGCGAGGACGCTCGCTTTCTCTCCGCTGATTCCATGTCTCCCTATCTGCCGCACATCGCCAGTTACAGTCATGATGTCAGCCACCAACATGACGTGTCGTATGTCCACGTCGAGACCTTGCTCTTCAAGTACGCCCATAGCCTCATTGATTATAGCGTTCCTTGCCGCCTCGACTCCGAGAGTTGTGGCGATTTCATGCACATGGTTGGTGGTTGTTCGAGTGGGATTCACGCCGTGAACGTCGAGAGCCCTTGGTAGGTTGGAGCCGTCTGTCCGTATTACCCATTCTCCCGCTTCCTCGGTGACTAGAACTCTTCGAATACCCGGTACACCTCTAATGAGTTGTGGAGAAACCTTGTTGAGCAACTTCTTGAGATCCGTGGGCTTTTTGGGTTTGACATTAATCTGATCCTTTTCGACCTTCAACGTATAATTGGGTAGGCTCAGCGCTTTCTCCAGCTCGTCTAACGAGACGCCCCGATCTTCCATCATAGTGAGGTCAAGCTTAACAACAACTTCCTCTCGTTCGGGATCTACGTACATCGCTTGCGCGATGTCTTCCGTTGTGGTGCAAATGATCTCACGGGCAACCTCAGTAGCCTTCTCCTTGCTTTTCCTGTGCTCCTTATCAAGGAAGATAGACATGATCGGGGTGGAAGGCGTTCTTCGAGCATCCACTATTTCGATAAGACGGGGCAAGCCCAGAGTTACGTTTTGTTCCCTAACCCCAGCGTAGTGGAACGTTCGAAGCGTCATCTGGGTGCCCGGCTCACCCATGGATTGTGCAGCCACAATTCCAACAGCTTCGCCAGGCTCAACTAGGGCCCGCTTGTAGTTTTCTAGAGTTGCAGCAACCGCTTGATCCACACTTTCGCGTGTTAGTTCGGCTCTGGTCAACTCCTTCTTCAGCTCTTCAATGAGGATGGGTGTGAGTTGACTTTCAACCTCTCTGAGACGTTCTTTTACGTATTGTTTCGGCGCAGGTTTGCCCTCTTTGGTTATAATTCTGATTTGTTCAACCAGTCGGCTGACGTTCACTGCTTTTCCATGATCACTTTTTGCAGGGTCCACCCCGTCTTCGCCGTATCTGAACTCAACAATAGCACCAACTGAGTTTCGAACCGTCCCGTCGTACTCAATGCGTAGGTGTTCTAGGGCATTGATAAGTCGCCTCTGCATGTAGCCGCTCTGCTGTGTTCGCACAGCCGTGTCCACAAGTCCTTCTCGACCTCCCATAGCGTGGAAGAAAAACTCAATCGGGTCTAGACCTTCTCGATAACTAGAATCCACAAAACCTCTGGCTTTAGGGGAGGGATCCCCCAACTTAAAATGAGGCAACGCTCGATCAACGTACCCACGTATGATCCGTTTTCCTCGCACGGATTGCTGTCCAACGCAAGCTGTCATTTGACCAATATTGAGATTGGATCCTCTCGCCCCGGTTCTGGTCATGACGATGCCGGCGTTTTGAACATCAAAGTCTTTGTCTGCAATTCTTCCAGCCTTATCTCTTGCTTCAGCCAGTTCGTTCATCACATAGATTTCAAAGGAGTCGGTGAGAGTTTGGCCTGGAAGTCTTTCCAACGTGCCGTCCTGAAGAGTCTTGATTAGTTCGTTTATCTGTTGTTCAGACTTCTGTATTATGTTATGGATTTTCCGTTGAACGGGACCAGATAACTCAAGCTCATCGAAAGAATATGTGAAGCCCCGCATGGTCAGGAAAAGCTTGAGAAGCTGACAGATATTATTTAAAAACTGACGCCCCGTAGAAGCGCCGTAATCTTTTATTATTCGGTGAAGAAGGCTCTCTGACTGCTCAGCACCTATGGAACTTCTGTCTATCACACCGGACTTTAAGACGCCGTCTTTGATGACCACGTAAGCATCATACGTACATTCTTCTCGAACACAAGGGGTACAATTAAGGCATATGGTCGCCTTAAAGGCGTAGTTCATGCCTTTGGGGATGAAAAGACTGAATATTTGTTTCCCAGTCCAAAGGGGTTCAGGCTTTTTCTTCTCAGGTTCTGGGAGGGGACCTTCGTAACCCGCCGCTAGCAGAAGTCGACAAACCTCTTCTTTTGCGAGGAAAGTGGATTTTCGGGTGAGGAGATACGCAGCTGTGATGAAGTCCCGAATCGCTCCGATGATTGGGCCTCCAAACCTAGGAGATAGAATCTGATCTTGAACCTGCATGAGGAGACGCGCCTCGGTTTGCGCCTCTTCACTCTGTGGTACGTGGAGGTTCATTTCGTCCCCGTCAAAGTCTGCGTTGTAAGGGGGACAGGTGCAGAGATGCAGACGAAATGTCTTTTGAGGAAGCACTCGGACGTAGTGTGCCATGATAGACATTCGGTGAAGAGATGGTTGCCTATTGAAGATGGCGATGTCGCCGTTTCTAAGGTGGCGTTCCACAATGAAACTCGATTCTATAGCCTCAGCAACCTTCTCACGACCCACCACAAACTCCAGCCGGATACGCTTGCCGTCAGGCCTCGTAACATAGAGTGCCCCGGGATACTTTTCGGGGCCATTAGTCACCAGCTCCCGCATCTCATTGAGGTTCCACGCTGTAACTTTTTCGGGTATTGAGAGCCTCACGGCAACGTCCAACGGAACTCCAACCTCGCTAATGTCGAGGTTTGGATCTGGAGATATCACGGTGCGCGCCGAAAAGTCCACTCTTTTCCCGGAGAGATTGCTTCTGAATCTCCCTTCCTTTCCCTTGAGACGCTGCGACAGAGTCTTGAGCGCCCTACCGGAACGATGTCTAGCTGGCGGAATTCCCGAGGCTTCGTTGTTGAAGTAAGTGGTTACATGATATTGCAGAAGCTCAGACAAGTCTTGAATGATTAGAGTCGGGGCTCCCGCCTCCATGTTCTCCTTTAATCTTTGGTTGATGCGGATAATGTCTACGAGTTTGTGGGTTAAATCGTCCTCAGATCGGATGCCTGATTCCAGCGTTATGGAAGGCCGCACATAAACCGGTGGAACCGGAAGAACTTGAAGAACCATCCACTCTGGCCGGGCATTATCTGGATTGAACCCAAACAGTTCAAGGTCTTCATCCGGTATTCGTTCGAGTCTTTCCCGGACCATGCTGGGCGTTAATCGTTGCGAGCCTCCCTCTGGAAGTTCTTCGCTGAATTTCGTGGGTTTTTCAAAAACTATTTTATACTGAGGACTGCCACAATAAGGACACTCTTTTCCCTTCGCCTCCTTCAACAAATTCTTGTAGAGTTGATCGAGAACTGTTCCCAGCAACTCGCGCGTATTCTTGATCTCATCCTTGATTTTGGCAATTCGCTCGGGGGACAATAGTGCGCGTCCGCAGTTTCTGCAGGTTACTCCGAGAAGATTGTAAATTTTTTTGGTGAACTCAACGTGAATGATTGGAACCGCCAGTTCGATGTGGCCGAAATGTCCGGGACATCGCATGGCTGTATTTCCACAGGTCTTGCATCGCTGTCTTGGCTCAAGGGTCCCCAACCGACCGTCCATGAGCCCAGAGGTTATGGGGGCTCCGTCTTCATCATAGGTGTCGGCGGTTTGTATCTCTGCAACCGAAAACCTGCGCACATCTTGTGGAGAAAGTATCCCGAAGTAAAGTTCGTCTACGACTTTGTGAACTCCTTTCTCTATTGACACTTCAGGCTCTCTCCTTCAATTTGAGGCGTGGCGTGACGCAGAGGCTCAATAACTCTTGCAGAAGAAGCTTGAATGCGTAGGAAACAATCACCGAAGATATCTGCGCCTTTTCTTCGCAGAGCCGACATACATACCTGCGTTGTTTGATGTCGTAAAACGCGATGTAACCGCAGTTCTCACATACATAGAGAAGGTACTTGTCCGACTCCTCAAGTAATCGATCTCGCAACAACATGGCGGCACCGTGCCCGATCAGACAGTCTCTCTCCATCTCACCGAATCGCAATCCACCGCCCCTCGCCCGCCCCTCGGTTGGTTGCCTCGTCAGCATCTGAACTTGACCTCGCGCCCTAGCATGGATCTTGTCCGCAACCATATGATGAAGTTTTTGATAATAGACGACCCCCATGAAAACGTCAACAAGGAACCTCTCACCCGTGACACCGTTATAAAGAACCTCTCGACCAGTGTGACTGAAGCCTAGGTCTATCAACGCCTGTTTCAATCTCTCCGGCTTTTCGTTGATAAAGGGTGTTCCGTCCACTGATCTTCCCCTAGCCGCAGCGACCTTTCCAGCCATGGACTCAAGGAACTGTCCAATAGTCATTCGTGAGGGAATTGCGTGAGGATTGATTATTATGTCAGGAACTGTGCCTTCAAATGAAAATGGCATATCTTCCTGCGGCACAATCATCCCTATGACGCCCTTTTGCCCATGACGAGAGGCAAACTTGTCGCCTAACTCGGGGATGCGTCGATCGCGCACCCTAACCTTCACAAGTTTGCTTCCTTCGCGACTCTGGGTGATGAAAACATCGTCTACAACTCCAGTTTCGGCAGGCCTCATGTCTGTGGAGGTGTCTCTCATTGTTGGTCCTTTGACCTCGAACTCCTTGTATTCTTCGAGGAATCTTGGTGGACTCATTCTTCCTATGAGGACGTCGCCGCCAGCGACTTCCGATTCTAAGCTGATTATGCCGTCCATTTCTAGGAGGCGATAGTATTGTTCGCCTCGATATCCCCGAATTCCCGGTTCAGGCGTGACAAATCGGTCTCTCAGCCCACCGAGGTACTGGCGGCACTCTGCCTCGTAAATTCGATAGAACGTAGACCGCCCAAAACCTCGCTCAATAGATGCCTTATTGAAGATTAGGGCGTCTTCCATGTTGTATCCTTCAAACGATAGGATGGCGACAACACAGTTTTGCCCCGAGGGTCGGAGGTCATATCCTATGACGCCCATAGGTTTTGTATCAACTAGAGGCTTTTGCGGGTAATGTAAAATGTGGGAACGAGAGTCTACCCGGAGGAGGAAGTTGGTGGTGTGTATTCCGAGCGCTTGCTTCGCCATAGCGGCCTCGTAAGAGTTGCGTGGCGACTGATTGTGCTCAGCGTATGGTATAAGTGAGGAGCATATTCCAAGAACGGTGTAAGGTGCGATCTCCACATGGGTGTGTTCAGGTGTGACATCTTCAAAATTCAGAGCTACAAAAACGTTTTCCTCTTCTTCAGCATCGATGTATTCGATGATGCCTTGCCCTAAGATATTGTCCCATGTCCATTCTCCTGAACGAATTTTTTCGATGTGCTCAAGTTGCAGTTTGGGTACGCCGTTTTCAACAACTATGAGAGGTCGACGAACACGCCCCTCGTCACAGTTAACATAAACCTCTTCCCTTTCGCCTCGATTCTTGGAGAAATGGACGAGGTTGACTTCGGTGGATATTTTGCCGTTTCTACGTTCTGTTCTTAGATCAGCGACAAGTTCTCGCGGTGACGCTGAGTAGCCGATGAGTTTTCCGTCCACAAACACCTTGGCGCCGATAGTTCGAAGGTTCTCGTTCGCTTCTCCAACAGGGATCACGTCCATTCGATAAAGGGCTTGCTTCACATTTTTAGCACTTGTGCCCACAGAGATACAGGCAGCCAGAGCGAGATTCTTCACTAAACCACAGTTCGATCCTTCCGGGGTTTCGTTCGGGCATAACCTTCCCCAGTGGGTTGGATGCAGGTCTCTCGCCTCAAAGTTGGGTTGGCTACGACTGAGCGGCGACTGCAGTCTGCGCAGATGGCTCAGGGTAGAGATGTGATTAGTTCGATTAAGGAGCTGTGTGATGCCGACACGTCCCCGCCCCCAGTTGCCCGTTGCAAGTGCGTGCTGGAGGCGTTGGGCTATGATTCCAGGGCGAACAGCAGTGGAAACCGTGACCATTTGTCGTTTGAAACCCATCCGCTCAAGCTGATACTTTATGTCACGGCATAAGTTCCTGAAGGCGACTCTAAAAAGGTCGGCAAGAAGGGGTCCACCGAGCTTTAAGCGTTTGTTTTTGAAGTGATCCTTGTCGTCGGTTTTCCTTTTTCCGAGCTTTAATTCGATAACTCTGCTGGCCATTTCTCCTAGGAAGAGTGCCTTGTCTCCGCGCTTTTCGGCGGTACGGCCAACATGGGGTAAAAAGTTTCGATCAAGAATGCTCTCGGCTTTTTGGCGACGATACTCTTCCACCTGTCCGTGAGCTACGCGGCTTCCGATGTACATTATGGCATCTTGGACGGTGTCGATGCCCACAGCCTTTTCAAATGTCGACTCAAGCTCGTTTTGTATGGTTTTCTCGGGGGAAACAGTCTCAGCTACTTCTTTGTCAGATTCTAATCCAAGGGCTCGCATCAGAATTACAAAAGGGATTTCCGTGGGGACTCCAGGCATGGAAACGTAGATGGTGCCGTCCGACTTCATTCGCAACTCGATTCTCGCTCTGAAGCCGACCGTGGTGGAAAAGATTTTGGCTTGATACACTGGTGCTGCGCCACGCGTGTCAATGTCCACGAGAATACGGTTTGGTGCTAGGTCTTCCATGGCGACAATGACGCGTTCAGAGCCGTTGACGACGAAGTACCCGCCTGTGTCGTTTGGGTCCTCTCCGTGTTCAATCAGCTCTTCGGGGAGGAGTTGAGAGAGGGCGCAAAGCTTGGACTTCAGCATTACTGGAAGGTCGCCTATCAGAACGAGTTCAGTTTCCAGTTCCCTGCCGTCGACTATCGGGGTCATTTCGAGAGAGATGGGTGCGGCGTAGCTTAGGTTTCGGAAGCGTGTCTCCATGGGGTAGATTTCGTGTTTGGTGCCGTCGACCTCGGTAGTGTAGGGGCCTGTAATTCTTGATTGGGGGTCGATGATCCAAACTTGGTTGAGTTTTATCTTGTATGGGTTCTCGGGTACTTCGATTTCGATCTCGTCGACCTCGTTTATGACTTCTTGCAGGCCGTGTTCAACGAACTCGTTGTAGGAGTCGAGGTGTTGCTTAACCAGTCCCTTCTCTTTGAAGAAGGCTTTTTGCAGGAGCAGAAGATCGTCTTGTGAGACTTCCAATTTGATTTAGCCACCCACAAATTTACCTTTGTTAAAAACATTAAGCATTATACGGCTTTGTGTGATTTTATTCAAACTGGGAGATTCCTCCACTGGGCCGGTCATCCGACCCGAAAAACCGGGCCTCCGAAGGTTGCTCCCGATTTATTTTAGAGGAGCTAAACAACGTAACCATGGAGCCTACTAATAAACTTTACCTATGAAAATTCCGCGTTACCACAAAATTTTGAAGTCGCAGTGTCGTGTTCCGCGTTGTCGTCCTTCATCAGGCTCCTTTTCAGTTTTCGAGGTCCCATTTGGAGCCTAGTAAAAGTAGAATGTTGAAAACAGTATTTTTTCGGAAAAACAGCTTGCGCCAGAAAGGAGAGGGGGGTAGAGGGGGGCTAATAATAAAAAAATTATAGGGGAGTCTAGAAAGAGAGAGTTTCTTTTGACGACCCAATCAGCGTATGCAGCTGACTCTTTAAAGCTTCAGTAGCAGCTAAAAAGTGCTGAACGACAATTGTTAAACAACGCAACAATCTTTATAATTGATAAACCAGTTCAATTGCTACAAAAGTTGTCTCAAGAGATGCTAACATGCGAGTAGCCGGAGTGGACGACGCCGGACGAGGAGCAGTAATCGGCCCCCTCGTAATCGCCGGCGTCCTAATTAACGAACAGAACTTGCCCAAACTTGAGGAGATAGGAGTGAAAGACTCAAAGCGCCTCTCACCTCATAGGCGAGAACAACTCGTAAAGGAAATCAAGAAAACCGCTCTCAAATACCACATCATAAAACTAGCTCCAGCCGAAATCGACAAGGTGGTTAAAACCGGAAAAAAGCTCCACAGACTGAACCGACTTGAAGCACAAACAATGGCCAAGGTAATAACAGCTCTCAAACCCGACGTAGCTTACGTAGACGCATCCGACGTGTTGGCAGACCGATTCAAACGCCACATCGCGGAAAATCTTCCACTCAAGGTTCAAATCGTGTCAGAGCACAAGGCAGATGTAAAATATCCAGTCGTGTCCGCGGCCTCCATCATAGCCAAGGTAGAACGTGACAGAGCCATCGCTGAACTGCAAGAGAGACACGGAAACATAGGCTGCGGCTATCCAACCGACCCCAAAACCATAAAATTTTTAGAAAGCTGGATTCAAAAATTTGGATCCTACCCAGACTTTGTGCGCAAATCGTGGAAACCAGCGAAAAGACTGAAAACAAAGGCTGAAGCAAAACAAGCAAGACTTTCTTAAAGGGCATTCCTCCTTTAGTTTAAGTTTCTACTTCTTCTACGCGCTCAACAATTTCTCAGAAGCGTTTTTCACAGATTTTGGGATATTCAAGTTTAATTCGCTCCTAGGCGTGCACTTTTTAAAGAAACTCTGGTAAATAGGAAAGAGCTAAAAGACGCTTAAATTAACAGACTTTTTATCGAGAGGGAGAATCCTCTTGGGTGATGTAACTCAACGTGAGAAAGCGAAAGTTGACAAGGGACTGCGCATCCACGACAGTTTCCTGTTCAATTTGGCAAGAAGATTTCCCATAATCTATTCAGTAGCCCTAATCATATTCTGTCTAGCGTATAAAGTGTTTCCCGCACCCGACTTTCTCGCCTTGTGTCTCTTCATCTATGCTGCACATATGAAGCGAGCTCAGCGTTTCATAAAAGACTGGTTTCCCTTCATCGCCTTGTTTTTGGCATATGACACTATGCGTGGAATTGCAGATAACATAACTGGCATCGTGCATGTAACTGAACTGATAAACGCTGAACTGTACTTGTTCGGTACAATCCCAACCAAAGCGCTTCAGCAGTCTTACAGAACTCCAATCCTCGATTGGACGGGAGCCATTTTCTACTCCTTGCACTTCATAGTTCCCTTCGTATTCGGGTTCATTTTATGGAATCGCTCGCCGAAAAACTACCGAAAGTACACAGTCGCTCTGCTCATCACCTCCTACAGTGCGCTAATCACGTTTCTAGCTTATCCGTCCGCTCCTCCATGGTTTGGGATAAATGCTGAGCGCATACTGTTTCAAATGGACGGGGTGATGGGTGTACCCCTGTACGCTACCATCTATGCTTTCATTGAGCCGAATCCCTTTGCTGCCATACCAAGCCTTCACGCATCGTATCCGTGGGTAGTTTCGCTCTACGCAATTAAGATCAAGCGAATCAAAGCGTTGCCTGTACTCATATTTCCGCTAGGAGTGTGGTTTAGCGCAGTTTACTTGGGCGAGCACTACATTATCGACCTGCTGGCTGGAGTGGCTTATTCAACCGTGGCGTACTTTTTAGCTGAGAAGCTAACTGCTCGCAATTCCTTTTCACGATCCCTGCACAAATCTTAGGGAGATAATGTCACAAGTGTAGCAACGTAAAATGAAGTGGCTAGCACCGGATTCGCTTCTTTTTAGAACCAAATCTAAGAGAAAAAGTTGAAATCGTAGAGGTAGGTCAGAAAGCCATTTTGCGAAGATGTTGCTTCTCGCCGTCATCATGAATTAGCCTTGTATTCGACGTTTATAAATTCAGAATCTGAATTAGAACGAAGACTTCATGCGCGAGTAAACTAGTTTCCAAACTTATCAGATAAATCTAATGAATCGAGAATACTGAGTAGTCTTCTGTATACGCGCGAAAAGTATTAATTGCACCGAGATATATATTATATATTAAGATTCGATATATGTATTGGTGTGAAGACAGGGATCAAAACTGAACCAAATATTAACACCCTTCATCTACCAGATGAGCGTTGGCGCAGTCGGAGGCTTTCTCGTCGGATACGCCATCAAGAAAGTCATGAAAATCCTAATAATAATTCTCGGATTCTGTTCCGTCGCAGTCTCATATCTTGGATTCTCTGGAATAATTAATGTAAACTTCGAGAAATTGACGACAGCAACTTCAGGGCTGATCACCCAAGCTTCGGGAGTTCTTTCAACTATTGTTGGGGGTCTTCCCTTCGCTTCCACTTTTTCAGCCGGATTAGCCATTGGGATAATCAAAGGCTAAATTTTGCAAAGTCGTCTTCTAAAAATTTTTGTTGGACATGAGCCGCGCGCAAGCGTGGTGATTTAGAGCAGGTCGATAAACTCTTTTGGACATTTTATCCTAAGTAGCTCCTTGTAACGAATCAATGGGATGTCGTTGTTTGGAGCCTGCTGTCCATCTGTTATCAAGACGGGATGAGCCTCGACGACCTCACTGACGCTGATAATCTCCTTTGCTCTTTGATCGATATCCTGTTCCTTCCCATCAGTAACCCCACCGACGACGTTTAGCTGTTCCTCGGGAAACTGAACTACAAAGTCGAAGGGTGCTCTTTCCGTGGGGGTGACGCTAATACCGAAGGGGGAAAGCTTCCTTAAAACAGTTTTTAGAAAGCAATTCCTAATGATCAGGCGTTTAGCGGCGGCAAGAAGTCCCGTACTCTGAACTGCCTTTTGGAACGCATCGACGGGCTGCACTAGCGGAATGCCTAGAGTCCACTCAAGCTTGTAGGCGACGGAAACCGAGGCTTTAGCCATGCTCTTTTCATAGCCATACAAGGTTCTTCTGGATATTCCGACCATCTCTGCCAACTTGCCAACGGACAGCCCAAGCTTCTGCCTTTTTTCTCGGATTGTACATCCATCCAGCTTGACATAGTAGCCTCCCGGTCCAGCCTCCACCAGAGGGTACCTCTTGCTACAAACGACGTCTTCCAACGTCCTGAGGTTGATGGTGCAGATGTCGTATCTTGAATAGACGGTGTCGTCTTCGAGCGGTTTGTCGCGCGATTTTTCACCGATAAAAAGTGGCGCTGCTGAGAAGCACCTAGAGATGATCTGAAGCTCTGAAGCAGCCTTCACATGAATGCTTCCGACATCGACAGGTACCTTCAAGAGGGCGACCTGTTTTTCTCTTCTAGCTACGAGATCAAAACAACTCGGTCTTGCGATACATCTTTCAGATATCTGGAAGCCGGCTCTTCTCAGAATGGACTCTGTGGCGTCTAACGTCTCCGCCCGCTTCATCATCTTCTTTCAGCCAGCAAAAAACCATCCAGACGGTCTCATATAAAGGTTAGCGGAAAACTATTTATTCGAAATCTCATCGTTCGGTGGACGTTCATAATATGGTCTCATCCTTTTCT
>Ga0224496_10001245_pt1 | contig 16098 bp, 13 predicted proteins | sample SF_Jul11_sed_USG_2_FD_168127 | JGI IMG/M metagenome (GOLD analysis project Ga0224496, IMG submission 168127) | Sediment microbial communities from San Francisco Bay, California, United States - SF_Jul11_sed_USGS_8_1 | ecosystem: Environmental > Aquatic > Marine > Sediment | place: USA...
CTTGAACGTGCCGTTCCCGGTGGTAATGCATCGGGGCGGCACTTCGGCGGGGGCCTGTATCTGGAAATAGGCGTAGGGTAGAGGAATGAACGGGCCAAAGGATCAGATAAGGGGTGAGGAGGTCAGTATCATGCCGCAAATTCTTCTGAATCACTATTATGATTGTGCCAAGAATCTTCTTCTCGATGAAGATGGTGCGTCGGCCGTTGAATATGGGCTCTTAGCTGCGCTCATCGGCACCACCGTCATTGGTGCTCAAACGGGCTTGGGGAACGCGATTCGCGCAATGTATGGGACCACCGTGGCTCGTGTTTTGGCGGCAATGGGCAGCTAGCCATTTGAAGGGGTGAGGCGTGAACGATTTTGTCGAGTTACGTGGTGTTCACCCAACTTCCCACTTTCCCCGGCATCTCCGACATCGTGTGTCGGGAAATCAGCATGATGTTTTGAACGGGAATGTCCACGGAATTGAGAGACCTGGCTTGATCTCTCCCTCCAAACCATTTAGCCGGATGGAGTAACGAGTTATGAATGTCTATTGGAATCAACGATTAGAAAAACTGAGGAAATCCGAGCGGGGCGCTGCGGCGATCGAGTTTGCTCTCATCTTACCGGTGCTGGCTTCCATCCTTTTTGGGACGATTGACTTTGGTCGTATGATGTGGTTTCAAGAAGTTCTGGCCAATGCGACTCGAGTGGGCGCGCGTCAGGCGACATTGTTTCAAGCCGGAAATGGACAAGCTGCGGTCCAGAACGTCATTGCCAATTCACTCACGGCTGGAGGAGTCCCCGCTGCGGGTTTGGCCGTCCAGGTTACTGGTGCTGGTTTCGCGTTAGGTCAAGCAGGATTACCGGCGTTTGGACAGCCGGTGAACGTGAATGCCCAGGTTCCCTTTAACTTTATCGTGATCGATAGATTGGTCCCGGGTGTCAACAATGGCAGGTTAACTGCGAGCGTGACGATGATGATGGAGTAGTTCAACCACTGAATGATACAACATGGGAGTGTACCAAATGGACAATGCACCACAGACAGCCTCGGGCTTGGCGCTAGCCAATCAACGGGGCACTGTTTCGGTTACTGCAATATTGTTGGTACTGGCGCTAGTCGGGATGGCCGCCATGACCATTGATATTGGCCACGCTCTTCTCACGCAAAATCAAGTGCAAAATGCTTCCGATGCCTCCGCGCTTGCGGCGGGAGGTGCATTGGGTAACATTTATCTCAATTTACCGAGAAACCAGCAGCAGAATCTGACTCGAAACCTTACCGGCAATGAAGAAGCGGCCATTGAGGCTATGGCGACCAACACGGCTTTGGCCAATGGAGCCTCAGATCTCACGAGTCTTGCTCTTGCCAATAATTCAGTCGTGTTGGGAGTTTGGAATTGGCCGGGTGGAGGATTTACCCCGACGACCACTCGTCCGAATGCGGTTCAAGTCGCCGTAAGTCGAAATGGGCAAAGTAATGGCCCCATTGCCACCTTCTTTGGCGGAATTTTTGGTGTCACTACGATGAATGTGAACACGGTGTCGACTGCAGCCTTAGGGGTCATCAACGGCAATCTCCCTCCGAATATAGCAGAACCGCCTTTTGCTCTTTCCAGTAAATGGCCCCAGCAGACAGGGTGTGGGGGGTTTATTAGCATGCGTCCAAACCAGCAGGTTCCCAGTTGTGCCGGATGGCATAACTTTGAAGAGGCAGACCATAACCCCACGGCTATTGACCGCACGATTACTGATCTTATAAATGGGAATTTCGTAGCTCCGGGAATTATTCCGAACCAGACCACATATAATTTTAACGGCGGCACGACAACTCCGACCTACGACGACTTTAAAAGGCTCTTTGATGATCGGAAAGACCCAAATACTGGTCATTGGGAAACGACCGTCCCGGTGTTTCAAGATACGTCGAATGGTGCGCAGTGTGATAATCCGAATGGTATGACCATCATTGAGGGGTTTGCCAATGTGAAAATAACCCACGTGTCTGGTGCTCCTAATCATCAGCTTATCGCGGAAGTGCAATGCGATACGTTCACCCAAGGCAAACCCTCTGGGCCTCAACCTCCACCCAACGGCGGCGGTGTAGGGAATCCGATTGCCCCAAATCCTGTGCTTGTGCAGTAGTGCGGCTAAGCACGGGCCTCGGTGCGAGGCTCCTCAGAAGTGATGTTGACCCCTGGAGCTGGACCTGAAAGGACTGGCCTCAGGGGTTTTTTTGACGGCGTTTGTGTCTATGGCCTTTCCAGTGTGCTCGTCTGGCTTTTCACTCTCTCCCTCGCAAGACCATCATCCATGAATGGTGATCCACATACCCATTACGGGAAAAATCCTCCATGCGGTAAAAAAACCCTTTTTTTTTGTAGAAGACTTTAGTTCATATGGTCCTTAACCGAAATACTCAAACGTGTTTGTTAAGTATGGTGCGATTGTGTCAGATGATGGTCTGATACCGAGTTGAGTGCTCAGGATTGCCCTTTCTGAGTCGTTTCTATCCGATTAGCCATGAGTTCGTGTGAGGGGAAATTGAGGATTTTTTTATCATGATGGATTCTTCTCTGCTTCTGTTTGGTTTGGCTATTGGGTTACTGGTGGCTGCAGTTATCGATGTTCGGAAGGGCCGTATTCCCAATTGGTTGACTTTTTCTCTCGCAGCGTTCGGTATGGGCGTGCACAGTTGGATCCATGGCTTGGAGGGTTTCGTGTTCAGCCTTGAAGGTCTGGGTGTGGGGTTTGTCTGCCTGATATTTTTTTATATCAAAGGGGGAATGGGTGCGGGAGATGTGAAATTGCTAGCAGCCATCGGCACGATCCTGGGGCCTGGCCAGGTGGTGTTTGCGTTTGCCTTTGCGGCCATGTTGGGGGGGCTATATAGCCTTGCGTTGTTGTTTGACCAAGGTGGCCTGGGACATGCCCGGGAAAGAGTGGTTCTTCTTTTATCGAGGTTGAGGGGGACTCGTACCGTGCCGGTTGTTGATGGTCAGCATCATTCACCTGAACCAAAATTGCGGTATGCCCTGGTCTTAGGGTTGGGGACCGTGATCGCCCAAACCTTGTTCTATTATGGGATGCTCTAACTCGCATATGTGTGGGGGTATGGGGTTAAACATGAAGGATGTGCCAAGATTCTTTTCGTTGACTATTAAGAATGTTCATTCACATCCGATATGCAATGTAGTTGGGTTGAGTCAGTTAGCATTATGGGCATGAATACATTCGGCGGCCTAGATTTGGTGAATACGTAGGAGGAAGTCTTATGGGACAAAAACGTCCATTAGTATTTTTAGGGGTTGCCTTGGTCATCGCGGCGGTCACCACGATCATGGTGTATCAATGGTTGCAAGGGCAACGGACATCTGATGCCCCACCGGAAGTGGTGCTGAAGGGTGTGAGTGTGGCTGTAGCCAGTGCCGATATCCCCTGGGGAACACCTCTGGAAGGAAAAGCGGTTCGCATGATCATGTATCCCGAAGACGGGATCCCAGCGGGACATTTTAACGAACAGGCTTCCTTGGAAGGCCGGGTCGTGTTGACGAACCTGAAGAAAAATGAACCTATTTTAGAATCCAAGTTGGCTCCCATCGATCTTAAAACGGGCGGGGTGGCTGCCGTTATGGATCCCAATAAGCGAGCGATGGCCGTGAAAGTCAACGAAGTGGTTGGACTACCTGGTTTTGTGCAGCCGGGTGATCGGGTCGATGTGATGGCGACGTTTGAGGATCCACGGGGTAAGAAGAGCTCGGGTGGTGGTAGACGGGAAGTCACGAAGGTGGTTCTCGAGAATACTCTCGTGTTGGCTATTGATACTCAAATGGAGAGAGCCAACGGAGAAGAGGAAAAGCCCGTTCCCGTGAAAGTCATTACCCTGGAAGTGTCGATAGAAGAAGCCGAGAAATTGGCGATGGCCGAAAATGGCGGAAAACTACGTCTGGCCTTACGGAGTCCACTAAACCCCGAGGTGCTGAAAACGAAGGGTGCGGACTTTAACGATTTGATGAGTTCCCACCAACTCAAGCCACCGCGAAGGGCGCTTAAGCGCGAGAACCAAGTCGAGGTAATCAAGGGGACGGACCGCAAAACGCTGAAATTTTAAGAAGGTCATCGATGGTGACGCGATGGTCGTGATGAAAGGTAACGTTATGAATCAGATGCATGGTTTTCCATTCAGGAGCATGTTGATGACTCTAGGTATGGTCCTGATGGGCTATACGGGAGCCTGGGGTGAAGGTCTCACCACCCAGGCGGTTCAAGTCAATGAGCTCCAACGACTCAGTCTGGCCGTTGGCGAGTCCAAAATCGTGGAAACGGAGACACCGTTTAAGCGGGCGTCGGTTGCTAAACCTGAAGTGGCGGATCAAATTGTGCTCTCCCCGAAACAAATTTATCTTGCCGGGAAGGCCGCTGGGACGACGACCTTAACCTTATGGAGAAAAGATGGACAAGTGGCCAATATCTTCCAGATCAGGGTGTCTCCCGATGTGACCCGATTGAAGGAGCAGCTTCATGTGATGTTGCCTCATGAATCCGGCATTCAAGTGATGAACAGCCACGATCACATTACTTTGGCCGGGAATGTGACCAATATGGATTCCTTGACGAAAGCCTTAGCTCTGGCCGAACCCTATGCTGAGGGGAAAGTTATTAATCTGCTTCAGATGGGCGGAGTTCAACAGGTCATGATGGAAGTCAAAATTGCCGAAATGCAACGAGGCCTGTTGAAGAAGCTCGGCGTCAATTTTACTCGTCGCCAGGAGGGGCATCGAGATTTTTCGGTCGGAACACTCAATGGGCTTTCATCGGTGAATCTTCGAGAATTCGTTCGTGTCCCGCAACCGGAGATTTCTGGTCAAGTGGGGAGTCAGGGGGGGACGACTACAGAGTTGTTTGATATTTTACCTGCTGTGGGCAATACGGCACTTTTGGGATTTGGTCTTGGGAAAGATTTATGGACGGTGCATTTGGATATGCTCAAGGAGCATGGATTATCAAAAATTATGGCCGAGCCAACATTGATAGCGGAAAGTGGACAGGCTGCAGAATTTCTTGTTGGGGGGGAGTTTCCGATCCCCGTTCCACAGCAACAGGGGCAAATTTCGATTATCTTTAAGGAGTTTGGAGTGGGGTTGAAATTTACGCCAACGGTACTGTCGAAAGGACAGATTTCTGTCCTTATCAATCCTGAAGTCTCAGAATTGGATTTTAGTAATGGGATTGTCACACAAGGGTTTCAGATCCCGGCTTTGACGACGAGACGGGTGAAGACGGTCGTTGAATTAGGTGATGGGCAATCTTTTGCCATTGCCGGGTTGCTTCAAGAAAATATCCAAGAGACTGTCGCCAAATATCCTCTATTAGGCGATATTCCAGTCTTAGGGGCCTTATTTCGTAGTACTTCGTTTCAAAAAAATGAAACGGAACTTATCATTCTTGTGACGCCACATTTAGTTAAGCCGTTAGACATGGCTCAACAGACGTTGCCAACAGACTATTATTTAGAACCCAATGATTTTGAATTGATGCTGATGGGATATGTGGAAGGCCGAGCCAAGGAGCCCAATACCATTCGGCCTTCAGAGGCGTATATGCCGGAAAAGGCTCGAATGGCCGCCAGGATGCCTAGTAAAAAAGGTGGAATAGAAGGAAAATTTGGACATTTAGCACCTTGAGACATAGAGAAAAAGGAGAAACCCATGAAACCCCACTTATTGATAACGTCTGTTGCCCTGTTCGGTTTGTTGCTGTCAGGCGTGACGGGCTGTGTATGGCCGGTGATGAAGGAGCAAAACGGTTATCGTCCCTTTGCCATGGGAAAAAGTGATCAAGTGCTCTGGCCATGGGCTCCACACCCCATTCATTTGAACGAAGGGTTTGGAGTTGCGTCCCGACAAGCTGTTGAAGGGCAAATTGTGAATCCCGGTGCAGCCAAAAACCTTAATCCCGTCATAGGGTCAGCTGATCCCCAGGCCATTCAATATAGTCTGGCTCGTTACCAAAGTATGTTCAAGACCCCGCCGTTTTCTCAATCAAGTAATACATCAGGAGGGGGAGCGGGAAGTGGCACATCAGGAGGGGGAGCGAAAAAATGAGCGATAAAACCTGGAAACCAAAACGTGTAACCGATGGGCCTTCCGATTCCACTAGAGAGATCTACACGGTGGAGTTGTCTATTCAAGGTGCTGAAACTAAAAAGTCCCTTGAAGAGATTGTTGCGGCAAAGGATGGGTTTCAATTAAAGGACAGTAAGGATACGGCTGCCCCCTCCCTGTATATTTTGGAACTTGATGCCAATTATGAGGAGACATTTTCCTTTATTCGAGATTTAACTAAGACGGCCCCGAGCACCGAAATCTTTCTGGCGGCTTCGACTTTGGATTCACAGCTATTGTTAGAAGGGATGCGTGCTGGCGCAAAAGAGTTTCTTGCCAAGCCCATACAAAAAAGAGAAGTCGAAGATGCTTTAACGCGTTTTCAGGAACGAGCGATTGCCGGGATTGGGAAAAGTGGAGGATCAATAAAAAGCGCGAAAATATTAGCGTTTTTTGGAGGAAAAGGAGGCGTCGGGACCACCAGTGTTGCCGTGAATACCGCCTCAGCCTTGATGCGTTTATCTTGGAATCCCAAAGTCGTGTTGGTCGATGTGAATCAACATGGGGGCGATTTACCATTGTATCTCGATCTCCAACCGTCCCATAGCTTTCGAGATATTTCCGCGGACCCATCTCGGTTAGATCAAGCTTTTTTGAATCGCGTGTTGACAAAATATGAATCCGGCTTGCAGGTTTTGGCTTCGGGTTATGATGATCTGAGTGCAGGTCGGTTGAGTCCCGATTGCGTCGAAGGGACCTTGAAAATTTTAAAGGAAAATTTCGATTATGTAGTTATGGATTGCGGCCATGTTTTAGATTTAACTACGAAGAAAGCGTTGGAAATGGCCACAATGATTCTCGTGACATCGACCTTGATGGTTCCTGTGGTTCATCGTACGAAGCGAATTTTGGAGTTGCTTCGTGGATCCGGATTTGCCCAAAATAAATTACGATTAATCATGAATCGGTTTTTATCTTCTGAGAAAGAGGTATTGACGGAAACAGAGGCAATTCTGAAACAAAAAGCCGATTGGATGTTTCCCAATGATTATCCATCAGTTAGCTATTCAGTCAATAGTGGAAAACCATTGATTGAAACGGTTCCTAAGTCTGCCGTTGGGAAGTCGTATATGGAATTTGCGTATACGTTCGATGAACAACCAAAAAAATCTTCAGGCAAAACCTCCGTTCTTGGTTGGTTGCGACCTTTTAAGTCTGGGAAAACCCCGGCCACGACATAAAAAGGACTAAAAAATTTCAGTAAAGCGAAGGATATAACACTATATGTTGCAATCGGAGTGGAGCGAAGTAGGGTCTAGTGCCGACCTAGCGAAATTAAATCTCGGTCCCCTTAAAGAGCGCCTTCATCGCGAAGTGATTGATGCCCTAGATCTGACCATTGTCGCGAAGTTGGATGATGACCATTTAAAGGTGGAGCTGACCAAGCTTGTCAATGAACTTTTAGAAAAAGAATCTGTTCCGCTCAGTATGAAGGAGCGGGAAGCCCTTATCACGGATATTCAACATGAAGTGATGGGGCTAGGTCCCCTAGAGCCTCTTGTGCAAGATCAGACAGTTAACGATATTTTGGTGAATCGATGTGATCAAGTGTTTGTGGAGCGAGCTGGCAAACTTCAATTGACGGATGTGAAGTTTCGTGACGAAAGTCATCTTCGAAAGATTATTGAAAAGATCGTTTCCGCGGTGGGTCGCCGCATTGATGAGTCGTCACCGATGTGTGATGCCAGGCTGCTTGATGGATCACGGGTGAATGCCATTATCCCTCCGCTGGCCTTGGATGGTTCGTCGATTTCTATCCGGAAATTTTCGAAAGATAAATTGCAAATTTCTGATTTAGTGGAAAAGCGTTCACTGACTCCGGAAATCGCCGAACTCTTGAGAGGAATCGTTGAGGCCAGGCTGAATATCCTGATTTCCGGGGGAACGGGTTGTGGGAAAACGACGATTTTGAACATCTTGTCGGGTTTTATTCCTTCTGATGAACGAATTGTGACGATCGAAGATTCTGCGGAATTGCAGCTTCGCCAAGACCATGTGGTTCGGCTGGAAACACGTCCTCCCAATGTGGAAGGACGAGGTGAAGTGACCCAACGTGAACTGGTGAAGAATTGTTTGCGTATGCGGCCTGACCGTATTGTGATGGGTGAGGTGCGAAGCGGAGAATGTTTGGACATGCTTCAGGCCATGAACACAGGACATGATGGATCGTTGACCACGATTCATGCCAATACCCCGCGTGATTGTTTGACGCGTGTTGAGACGTTAGTGGCCATGGCTGGCTTGAATCTGGCGACCAAGGCTCTTCGGCATTATATTAGTTCAGCGATCGATGTCGTGTTGCAAATGACTCGATTGTCTGATGGATCTCGGAAAATGACCAGTTTATCGGAAATCGTCGGCATGGAAGGGGAGACCATTACATTGCAGGAAATTTTCTTGTTTCAACAAACGGGTCTTGATACCGAGCGAAAGGTCCATGGTGTCTTTAAGGCTTCCGGTGTTCGGCCAAAATTCGTTGAACGTTTTAAGGCGTTGGGCATTGAATGTAATCAAAATATTTTTGATCCTGAGAAAATTTATGAAGTGTAATTCTGACTCCTTAGGTTTGTTCGTTTGCACAATGTTCTTGTGCCCAGTCTTCCGTCTTTTGGTGTTGACGGATATTTGGGAGGGTGTGTCATGATCTTTGCCATTAGTATTGGGATATTTCTGGCCATTATTCTGTTTGTCGAGGGAGGGTATTACTGTTATCACCAATATCTGAATCCCCAAAATAAAAATCTCAAAAGGCGGTTGCGTGGCGGATCCGGTAAATCCCAGATTGGGAAAAATGCTGATGAAACGCCTGGAATGCTTCGCCAGCGAAAAATGAGTGATCTCCCGTGGCTTCAGGATTTGCTAGGTTCTATGACGAATTTGGGTGGGCTGGAGAATTTACTCCAACAGGCGAATAGCCAGATGTCTCTGGGGATCTTTTTCTTGTTATCCATGGTATTGGCGGCGGTCAGCCTGCTTATCGGTGGTTTCGGGGACTATCCTCTGATGGTCGGGTTAGGTATGGGCGTGGTAGGAGGATTACTCCCCTGGATGTGGTTCAAGAGGCAACGAAAAAAGCGATTTAAAAAATTTGAGCAACAATTACCAGAGGCTCTGGATCTGATGGCTAGGGCTCTTCGTGCAGGTCATGCGTTTTCGGTAGGTATGAAAATGATCGGAGATGAATTTCAAGATCCTATCGGGCCAGAGTTTAATAGGACTGTGGAGGAAATTTCATTCGGGATCGATGTTCCGGAAGCGATGCAAAATTTAAACAAACGGGTGATCAGTACCGATCTGAAATTTTTTGTTACGGCCTTGGTCGTTCAGCGGGAAACCGGTGGGAATCTAGCTGAAATTATTGAAGCCATTTCTCGACTCATTCGGCAGCGTTTTGAGTTACTTGGACGCGTCAGAGCACTTTCTGCCGAAGGTCGCATGTCGGGAATTATCCTATTTGCCCTACCGATTCTGGTGGCAAGTGCGTTGTGGTTTCTCAATGAACCCTACATGCGGCTCTTAATTGATGATGAGTTGGGGAGAATGATGGCGATGGGGTCCTGCCTGTTAATGGTTGTGGGAGCGTATGTAATGAAAAACATGTGCGACATTAAAGTATAAAGGGACTGAATAATGGATTTTTTACTGTTGATCAGTGTCTTGGTCTTTGTCGTTATTCTGGTTGTCGGCTGGGTTTTGTATAGCTATATGGAGTCCCGGGATAAAATCAAAGATTGGGGTATTCGGGCTAAGGGACAGTCACTTTCTCAGGTTACAGCACAGAAAAAGGACGACCAACGTAGTCTGAAAAACATCGGAATGCAGATCCTTGAACAATTGGGTCAGGTAAATAAGCCCAAAGATCAAGCCGTAACCGCACGGGTGAAAGCCTCGTTGGCCTCGGCAGGGTATCGAGCTTCACGCGCCGTTGTCGTTTTTTTCGGCGCTAGGATTTTCCTGGCTATTCTGTTCGGGGTTGTCTTCCTGGTTCTTGGTTCTGACGCGATGGATGGAAAGGACCCGATGTATTTCCCCATCGTGCTGATTGGGGTCATGGTGGTGGGATTTTATCTTCCACAGTTTTGGTTGAGCAGTGCTATAGAGAAACGGAAAGAACGATTGGTGAATGGGTTTCCTGATGCACTCGACCTGATGGTGGTATGTGTCGAAGCTGGATTAGGATTGGATCAAGCCATTGCCCGAGTGGGGCAGGAGGTCAAAGAAGGCCATCCCGATCTGGGTGAGGAGTTTCTCTTGTTAAATTTGGAGTTGCGTGCCGGCTTAAGTCGAGAACAAGGTCTTCGTAATTTGGTTAATCGGACAGACCTTGAGGATATTCGTAGTTTAGTCGCTTTGCTGATTCAGACCGATCGGTTTGGCACCAGTATTGGCCAAGCGCTTCGAGTCCATTCCGATTCCATGCGGCTGAAAAGGCGTTTGAAAGCTGAAGAGCGAGGGGCTCAGCTTCCTGTGAAGCTGATGATTCCTCTCATTCTCTTTATTTTTCCGGCATTAATAGTGGTGATCATTGGTCCGGGTGCCATTAATATTATTCGAAAATTAATGCCGGCCATCGGTGGATGAGGGAAGTGAAAAGTAAGGGACATGGCTCACCGCTGGAGAGAGCCCGGCTACGATGGGCTTGATTATCATTTCAAGAAGCTAGAGGAAGGTGAAACATGAGATGTCCATTAAGCGAGTTTGAGCAACAGAAATTTTCAATAACCAATATGGCCGTTCGATCGACGGCCTTGAATACCATGAATGAAACCAATCAGATGAGGTGCACAATGATGAAGGCGAGCCTCCTCGTAACGCTGTTCGTGTTGTTCGGTTTGAGTGCCATTGGGTGTGCAAAAAAAGAATCGTCTATGTTTACCCTTGAGGATGAACATTATCAGCAAATCATGGAACGCCAAAAGGCGGGCATTAATCCAGAAACTGAAGCCCCTGTTGATCTCACGCAGGAGATGACTGAAGACGATTATGAAAAGCTTGGAGATGCCCACTTCTGGCAAGGTGATTTCCAAATGGCAAAAGTTCAATATGATAAAGTGTTGCAGTCTTCCCCGGAACGTCTCCCTGTGCGTTATAAACTGGCAGTGATCTATTTGGAAAAAGGGCAGTCTCAAGACGCGTATAATCAATTTCACCAAATCTTGGATTATGATTTAAGTTTTGCTCCAGCCTATGAGGGAATGGGGCGGGCTCTCTTGAAAATGGAAAAAGATGATGAAGCTGAACGGGAGTTTCAAGCCGCATTGCTCTATGATTCTGAACTTTGGACCTCTACCAATTATTTAGGAATTGTGGCTGATCGTCGGCATGCCCATAAGGATGCTATTCGTATGTATCAAGTGGCCTTAGAGAAAAAGACCAATCACCCAGCTGTTTTGAACAATTTGGGCATGGCCTATTATCTTGATCAGCAATACGACAATGCTGTTAGGACATTTCAAGAGGCGTTGCAGGTGGGGGGCAAAAGCGAAAAAATTGCGAATAATCTTGCTATGACTTTTGCGAAATTAGGGCATTATGATTTGGCGTATGATGCCTATGCTCGTGGCATGGAACCGGCCATGGCCTACAATAATTTAGGTGTGGCCTTTCTTGAAGAGAGACAATATGCTCGGGCATCGCGGTGTTTTGAAAAAGCTATTGAAACGCAGCCGACCTTTTATGAAAAAGCGAAAGAGAATTTGTCGTTAAGTAATCGCATGCTCCATAAGCTTCCATTGATTCAACAGCAAACGCTGATTCGTCAGGAGCCGGCTTGCCTATAAAGGAACATCGGTAATCGGTGCGTACAGGAATGGGTTTTCTCTTCGCACGTACTTCGTGCCATAAGGGAAAACCCATCCTTGTTGGCACGGGGAGTTTTAGTTAGGTTTTTCTTATCTCTGGTTGCTTCTCCTCCCAACTTTTCGATTTAATCTCCGCAGTCTTCACCCACCTGCGTGGGTTGCTTCCTTGAAACCAGAAATGAAGGTCTCGTGGGACGATAGTCAGTCGTCGCTCAGCTTCGTTCGGGTTAGAGGGCTATGTTGCTATTGGATTGAGCACACAGAGATTCCAGTGTTTTGGCGAGATCGGATATCTTGTAAGGTTTGATCAAAATATCTTGGAATCCATAGGCTTGAAAATCTGACATGATAGGGTCGTCAGAATACCCACTCGTCACAATGGCTTTTACCTGTGGGTCCAATCTTCGGAGATGTTGAATGGCTTCCTTTCCACCCATTCCACCAGGAATCGTGAGATCGAGCAAGATCGCGTCAAAGGTTTTCCCGCTCCTTAGCGCCGCCGAAAGTAAATCAATGGCCTCCTGCCCATCTTGTGCGGCAGTCACCTCATAACCGAATTGAGTCAGCGCGTCTTCGACCATCCGCCGGATGCTTTGTTCGTCATCCATGACTAAGATTCGCCCGCGCCCTTTAGGGATGGTTCGGCGGTCTACGCCAGCAGAGGAATACGATGAAGGGAGATAGACGGTGAAGGTTGTTCCCTTTCCCACGGTCGACTGGACACTAATGTGCCCAAGATGTTGCTGAATAATACTGTGGGCGGTCGCCAATCCTAAGCCGGAGGCTCCGGCTTTAGTCGTGAAATAGGGATCGAAAATATTGGGTAACTCCTGATCCGTAATTCCTGCCCCCTGATCTTCAAAAGAAATTTTCACATAGTTTCCCGTATGTAACGTGGATGACGGCAGCGTTGCAGGCACAGGGAGTCTGGCATTTTCGACGCGAATCGAAAAGTGGCCACTTTCGGACATGGCCTGTCGTGCATTAATCGTGATGTTTTGGATGACTTGTCGCAGTTGGCTGGCATCGGCGTCCAAAGGCCACAGATCGTTCGGAATATCGAAATGACAACTAATCGATGAACCAGATAGTGCAAAAATGGCACTTTTTCGGAGAAGATCACCGATCGCGATAGAGGTCTTAATCGGTGCGCCACCTTTCGCAAACGTTAAGAGCTGCTGGGTCAGCTCTTTGGCCCGAAGACAGGCCTGTTCGGCTTGCTCAAGATTTTGCGCCAGAGGGTCTTGAGGGACCATTCGCAATTTCGCGACGAAGACATTGCCAAGAATCGTGGTCAACAAATTATTGAAATCATGTGCGAGGCCACCCGCTAAGACGCCCAAGGAGTTTAATTTACTGATGCGTTGTTGTTCGTCCTGGTGCCGATGTTGATCCGTGATATCGTGGAAGACAATCACGGTGCCCATCAAGTGTGAACTATGGTCCCGGATGGGCGCTTCTCGCATGGAAATGGTGCGTTGAAGGCCATGCTTGGTGATGAGATGAAGCGGGGAATTGGGTTCAGTCAGGGCGGATGAGGCGGGAGAAAATTGCAACCCGGACTCAACGCGCTGTGGAGAGTTTTCTTGAGTGATTCGAAAGACTTCTTGTAAGGGGCGGGTTAAGGCATCCTGATGGATCCACTCGGTGATCTGTTCCGCGAGGGGATTGAAAAAGGTAATTCGGCCCTCACGATCAGTTGTAATGATCCCTTCGTCGAGGGATTGGAGCGTCGTGACCAATCGTTCTTTTTCATCCACCAAGGACTGCTCCAGGTACTTCCGATCCGAAATATCTCGAAGGATAAACCCATAATGGGTATCGAGCCCGACTTTCCAATTCGTTAAGGAAATTTCGAGGGGAAAGGCTTCTCCGGATTTTCGGAGCCCCGTCAGTTCCAGCGGTTTCTGGATGGGATGCGATACCGACTCGCCATAACTAATATCTTCTAATCCCTTTCGATAGATATCTCGATACCCCTCTGCTAAGAGCGAGAGAATGGATTGGCCGATAATTTCTTCCGGTTGAAAGTTGAATATGGATTCGGCAGCAGGATTCCACGACACAATGGTGCCGTGGAGGTCAGCCGAAATAATCCCTTCGTGGGCCGAGTCCACCAACGAGGAATATTGCGATTGGAGTTCCGTCAACCGATTTCTGACGCGGACATGATTCGTAATATCTAAGCCATAGCCGCGGACCAGTCCTTTTTCCTGAATGGGAGAGAAGCTCCAATCAAAGTGATGGGTTTCAATGATGACGGTGACTCCACGCTGTGGAACCATCGATTTCAGACATTCTCGGGCAATGTGCGTGAGGGCGGGAGGCAAGACTTGGGGTACACCATCTTCCCGGAAGCCGTAGCTGTCCAATAACGCGATCATCGCTGGGTTGGCATAGGCCAAGCGTCCTTGAGGGTCAACTTCGACAATGGGATTGGGACTTTCCTCAGGCATCGACGCCAGGTGTTGGTGTTCTTCATGTTGTTGGAGTTGCTGACTCAAATCCCGGAAAATGACTAAGGCCCCGGGATTATGAGGATCAGTGAGTTGGGTACATTGAAATTCCACCCAACGTGTCTCTCCGTTGGGTCGCCGAATAAGCAGCTTTGGCGTCCAAATGGATTTCCCCGTTTTCAAGACTTGAGAAATGGGGCAATCTTCTTCTTGTGTGAGAGGGTCAACATAGAGACAGCCCGAATGCTCATGAAAGGATTGCCTCGAACAGGATTGTTCGGTTCGGTGGAGAAGACGTGCCCCTTCTAAATTCAGGGTGAGGATCTGCCCATGCGTGTCGACCTGGCAAATACCAATATGGATGGAATCCAAGAGCGTATGCACAAACGCTTGTGACGAACGCAATGCTTGATTGAGGCTCGGGAGATCCATCTGATGGAGTTCTTGGAAGGGCTGCTGTGGATTCATGTTGCGAATGCGCCAATATTACCTATGAGGGTGGTTCCAGTCACCATAACGAATCAAGGATTTTGCCCATATCCCACCCTGCTTCATGGGGATCGAGGGCTTCTTGAATGAAGCGTGACGCCCCATTCTTCGTTTGCGCGGCGAGGTCAATAATTTCTTGCTCATCATATGGCTGTCCCGAAGCATTGTTAAGCAATTTAATCGTCGGCGTTAAGCGGGAATGGCTGTGGACCCAGATGACAACCGCCTGTTCGCCAGTGTTCAGCCGTACAAGCGAGCCAATGGGGTACACCCCTAAGAGTTGAATAAGTCGTTGAACCAAAGACGTGGCATATTGCCCTCCTACGGCTGCCCGATACAATTCCGACAAGGCCCTGGCCGGAGGAACAGGCGGTTGGCTGCAGCGCCCGCTGATCTGAGCATCATAGGTATCAGCAATACTCAGTATTTGGGTGAGCTCAGAGATGGCCTCACCCTTTAACCCCTTCGGGTACCCGGATCCATCAAGTCGTTCATGATGCTGCAGGACCATCCGCTTCGATTCCTGAGGAAATTCGGGAAACTGATTCAGCATGGCTTCGCCCATGTCACAATGGGCTTGAATGAGTTTATGGTCCTTGGGGGAGTACGGCTGAATTTTTCGCAACAGATTCAGTGGCAACCGCAATTGGCCAATATCGTGGACCATCGCGGCCAGCCCTAAAATCTTAAGCTGTGACGGTTCACAACCACATTCCTGGCCCATGGCCATGGCCAGCACGCCGGTATCGACTCCATGGGTGGCGAGATTGGCATCAAAACGGCGCATTTGAATTAAGGACACCATGGCGGCTTGATGTTCCAAAAGCCCTTCGAGCAGTGTGCTCACCACGCCTCGAATTTCTAGGAGATGTTGAGGTGAAGGGGCTTCCAATTGACGGAAAAATAAATCCAGCGTAGAGATGGCTTCTGCACGGAGAAGTCGAGCCGATTCAATGTCTTCGGGGTTGGGGCCGGGATCGAAGCTTGAAGATGAGGGTATTTCTTTAGAGAAAGGCGGGAGGGTTGAAGATTCTTGGGGTTCAGCAACCCCAACAACATCACTTCCCTTTTCGGTATCAATCAACACGCCTTGTATGCCATAGCTACGTAATAAGGTGATTTCATCTTCCCGTTTCACGAGCCATTTGTGACGGAGAAAGGGCGTTTGAAACCAGGACTGGTCCATGCCAGCAATATACA
>Ga0224496_10001246_pt1 | contig 16095 bp, 7 predicted proteins | sample SF_Jul11_sed_USG_2_FD_168127 | JGI IMG/M metagenome (GOLD analysis project Ga0224496, IMG submission 168127) | Sediment microbial communities from San Francisco Bay, California, United States - SF_Jul11_sed_USGS_8_1 | ecosystem: Environmental > Aquatic > Marine > Sediment | place: USA...
TACGGCCTCTCCAAACGAGATCGGCTCCGACCGACCGAGCCGCTGAAGCAGGCCGTGGATCATCTCTCGGGCGCCCTGGCCCTCGAGGAGGTCGATGTCTACGTCTCGAGCAAGGCGATCGAGGATGTGGTGATCGAACTCTCCTCGCCGGCGAGCCTGATCATCCCCTCCTGGGCGAGCGGGCTCAATCGCTCCGAGCTGGTCTTCCTGCTCGCCCGGCCGCTCTCGCTGATCGCGTTGGGGCTCGCGCCGCTTGGGAGGATGGGCGCCACAGAGGCCGCCACGCTCCTGCTCGGGGCCGCGCGCCTCGGCTCGGAGGCCGTGGGGCGCGGAAGCGCGAGCGAGGCCGAGCTCGCGGCGGCGAAGGCGAGCGTCGATCGGGCGATCCCCTGGCTCTCGCGGCGGAGCGTCGAGGGGGCCATCCAGGCCTACCTCGAGGCCCCGAGCCCGGATCTACTCGCGTGGACGCGCGATGCCCACGCCACGGCGAGGCGGGCCGCGCTGCTGATCAGCGACGATCTCCTCGCCGCCGCGAAGATCTGTGCGCAGACGAAGGGCCTCGCGGAGGGGCGCGACGCGGAGACCGCCGGGCTGATTCGCTTCTGGCTGAGCGATACGGCCGTCCGCTTCCGCGCGGCGGCCCGGCGTCGCTGAGCGCTTCGCCGCGCGAGCGAGCGCTTCGCCGCGTGGGCGAGCGCGCCCGCAGCCAAGCCGCCTCCGATCGAGCGCGTATCCGCCGGGCGAGCCGCTCGCGGCGCGAGCGCCCGCCTGGAACGCCGATCGGTTTGAAGAGCCGAGGAAGCTCGGAGTGCGACGGTTCTCCGACGGGCCCGGGCGGGACGAGGTGATGCCGAAGCATCGTCGAGAAGCGAACGGGCCGTCGGGGGGCCGTCCCGCCCGAGATTTCCGGTGGTTTCAAACCGGTCGGCGTTCTAGAGGCTCCGCTTCTTCGCCCGGAGGCCTCGGCGGCTGCCCTTGCCGCGCTTGCGCTTCGCGGGCTTCCAGGCCTCGTCGGAGGCGCCGCCCGATCCGCCATCGCCATCCTCGCGCCAATCCGCGCCTCGGTACTCATCCCACTCACCATCGAGGCTGGTGCCAGGTTCGGGCGGCGCGCCCGAGGGACGCGGAGGGCCACGACGCGTGCTGACCTCGGGGCCGCCTCGCCCAGGGGGAGGCCTCCCCGAGCCCACACGCCCGGGCGGCCCCTCGCGGCCTGGCCCTCGGGCCGGCCCGCGGGAGGGGCGCTCCTGCGCCTCGTTCACGCTGATCGCGCGACCGCCAAGCGAGAAGCCGTCGAACTTGCCGATACAGGCGGTGGCCTGCTCGGGGCTCGCGAACGTGACGAAGGCGAAACCCCGCGGGCGGCCGGTCTCCCGATCCGTCGGAAGAAACGCATCCACGACCTCACCGCTCTCCGAGAGAGCTGCTACCAGCTCCTCCTTCGTCGTGGAGTAGCTGAGATTACCTACGAATACCTTGCTGGAAATGGTCCTTCTCCCTGCGTGCGTTCCCAATCTACCATAGCCTCGCGTCGACGGAAGGGGCGAAGGCGCATCCGGTCGATCCGAGGGTCGAAGATCGAGTCGACGAGGAGCCCTCCATCAGAATCCACCCTCGAGGCTGAGGATGCCTCCCCGTCCCGCCCCGCCGAGGCTCGATCCATGCGTCCGCCAGGGGGAATCGAGGAGGTTCTCGAGCGCGGCGTGGATGGCCAGCCGCGATCCCCAGCGCCAGCCGAGCCGAAGATCGATGAGGGCGTAGCCCGGCGTCCCCCCGATCGGGATCCTCGGATCGGAGAGATCGACCGGCGCCAGGCGGCTCTGAGCCCAGGCGAAGCGGAGCGCGAACGCGGCGTAGAGGCCCGTCCCGAGATCTCTCCAGCGGCCCTCGAGCGCCCCGCCGAGCGGGGGGATGCGGGAGAGGGGCACCCGCTCGCGCACCCCCTCGATCGGGGAAGGCCCCTCTCCCCAGGCGTAGCTCAGCGTGGCGCGGGCGAGCAGGCTCTCGCCGAGGCGGAGCGTCGCGCCCCCCTCGGCTCCGAGGATCACGGAGCGATCGTCGGCGTTGATGAGCTGAAAGCGCGTCCGCGAGGCGAGGCATGCGGGGGTGGAGGGGGGGCATCGCTCGAGCCCGCGAGGGGCTCTCTGGATCGCGTCGTCCAGGAGGGTGGCGAACGCCCAGGCGGAGATCTCGAGGGGCGCCCAGCGGGCCTCGAGGCCGAGCTCGTAGGTGCTCGTCCGCTCCTCTCGCAGCGCGGCGTTCTCGAATTGGAAGCCCGGTCCGACCTCCTGGCGAGCGCTGAGATCGTCCAGGTTCGGGGCGCGGAAGCCCTGATCCAGGTTCAAGAGGATCGAGGTCTCGGCGCTCGGCCGAAGCTCGATCCCCACCCTCCCGATCGTCGCCGGGTAGTTCGCGCGGAGCGAGGCGGAGCCCGACTCCGGATCGCCCGGGGCGCGAACGCCCACCAACCCGACCCGACCTCCGGCGCGAAGCCGCAGCCAGCTCCATGGGGAGAGCTCGGCCTCGGCATGGGCGCCGAGCGTGGCGTAGAGAGAGCCGTCGAGGTACTGGCCTCGCGAGGCCTCGAGGGAGAGCCCGAGATCCGTGAAGCGCTGCTGACTCGAGGAGCGCACGCCGTCCCGCGCCGCCTCGGCCCCGTAGCGTAGGATCAGGGGACCGAGCGCTGTCTGCAGGGGCGCGGTGGCGGCACGGAGCGAGAGCGAGAGCGAGCCCACCCGATCCTGGTGATCGAAGCGCAGGTTCGAGCGCGGGCGATCGAGCACGCGATGCTCTTGGTGAAGCTGATAGGCCGCCGTGAGCTCGAGCTCCTGCATCGGGGCGCCCGCCGAGCCGCGCAACGAGAGGTAGGCGAGGCTGCGCCCTTGGGCCTCGATCCGCAGGCATTCGGAGAGGGGCGCCTCCGGGGCCGGGCAGCGATCGGTGCGGGGGGCGTCCATTTGCTGGTAGCCGTAGACCGCCGCGATCAGCCGCAAGCGATCGTCGAGCTGATGGACGAGTCGAGCGTCGTAGGTAGCCTCCCGGAAGCCTGTCCCGAGCTGCGTGCGCCATCGATCGCGATCGCGCGGATCGGGAGCCTCCGTCTCCTCGGCGAAGCGCGGCACCCAGGGAGCGCATTCGCCGCGCCGCGGCCCCACGAGCGCGTCTGGATCGTCGCAGCTCGAGGGCCGGACCCGATGATCCGTCGGTCCCCCCGTGCGCAGCAGGCCGAGATCCCGATAGCCCGCCCCCGCGAGCAGCGCCGTGCGCGGGCCGAGGTTCAGCTCGAGCTCGAGCCGCCCGCCGAGCTCCCGATCCGCGCTCGCGAGGCGGAAGTAGGCCCGGGGATGAAACGACAGGCCTCGCTCGAGCCGGTCGATATAGGGCTCTCGCGGCGAGGCCAGGATCGCGCCGCCGAGCGCGTCGGTGCCGAAGCGGGTCGAGGCGCTCCCGCGCACGACCTCGAGCCGCCCGAGCGTATGGGCATCGACCGTGAAGAAGTACTGGTTCGGCCCTCGCCGATAGATCCCGTGGTTCAGCCGGATCCCATCGAAGGCGTGCAGGACGCGCTGCCCCGTCATCCCGCGCACATAGGGGCTGGCCTGAGCGTGCGCCGTCTGCTGGATCGAGACCCCCGGCTCGAAGCGCAAGGCCTCAGGCGCCGAGCGCGCCTGCCGCTCCTGCATCTGCTGACGCGTCACGACGGATCGCGAGAGCGAGGCCGTCCCCTCCTCTGGATCCGTCGAGGCGATCGACGAGGCCTCGGCTCCGAACGCGGGAGGCTCGTCCCCCGGCGCGATCGACGCACCGGAGGGGGAGCCCGGATCGACCTCGATCCGCGAATCGTCCTCGGCCGAGCCCTGAGCGCTCGCTCCCGCCACGGCCATCAGCGAGCAGAGCGCGAGCGCTCCGGCAAAGCCGAGGCTCCTGAGATCGGTCCCCATGCGGAGCGCATCCTACACCAGAGCCACGCGATCGCTACGAGCGTCGAGGCCGAACCCGAGACCGGAGACGAGAGGTCTCAGCCCTCGACCGCCTGCGGCCGTGCCGCCAGGACCGAGCCTACGGCGCGCTGAAGCGCGTCGCCGAGGACGGGCTTGGCGACGACCTGGACGAGCCCCCCGCTCGCGGCGCTCACGCCCTCGGCCCTCTGTGGGCTCGCCGTCACGAGCAGGACGGGGAGCCGCGGTTGGCGCGCGCTCAGCGCCTCGATCAGCTCGAGGCCGCCCATCCCGGGCATATGCAGATCCGTGACGACCAGACTCGGCAGCAGGCTCCCGGAGTCGAGGGCCTCGAGGAATTCCCTCGCCCCGACGAAGAGCGCGGCCTCGAGCCCCATCGTCCGCAGCCGATGTGCGAGCAAGGAGGCGAGCGCCGGATCGTCATCTACGATCGCAGCGACGGGCCGAGAGGTCGCGAGCGAGGGGGCGCCGCCTTCCGCCGAGACGCCGAGATGCTGGCGCCAGGAGCCGGCCGAGGGCGTGGGCCGAGGGCGCACCCCGCTCGGGGAGGCGGCGCTGACCCGAGGCATCAGCAAGCGGAACACGCTCCCGCGGCCGATCTCGGTCTCGACGAGCACATGACCATCGATGCCGTGGAGCATCCCATGGAGCGTGGACAGACCCATGCCGCTGCCGCCGGCCTCGCCCTTCGTCGTGAAGAGGGGCTCGAAGATGCGGGCGAGGATCGCCGGCGCCATCCCCGCCCCCTCATCGCCGACGCGGATCTCGACGTAATCGCCCGCGATCGCCTGATGACAGGAATCACAGACGGCGCGGAGCCCCTTGGCGGCGCGGGTGGAGAGAGTCAACCTGCCGCCATCGGGCATCGCATCCCTCGCGTTGATGCAGCAGTTCAGGATCATCTGCTTGAGCTGGACGGCGTCATGGATGGCGTAGAGCGGCCCTCGACCCGGATCGAAATCGACCTCGACGCTCGACTCGACGAAGGCGCTGAGCAGCCCGGCGATCTCCAAGGAGACGGCCTGGATATCTCCCGCCGCGGGCGACGCGGCCTCGCCCCGGCCGAAAGCCAGCATCAAGGAGACCATATGCGCCGCGTCGAAGACGCAGGCCCTGATCCGACGAAGATCCTGCGAGAGCGAGCGATCGTCATGGCAGAGGGCGCGCTCGATCGCGATCTCCGTGACGCCTCCAACGACCTGAAGGACATTGTTGAAATCATGCGCGATGCCGGTCGTCAGGCGCCCCAACGACTCCATCTTCTGCGCCTGCAGGAGCTGCCGCTCGAGGCCGGCATGCGCCTCGGTCTCCGCCGTGGCCTCCGTGATGTCTCGGAGCGCGCCGAGCAGAAGCTGTGGGCGCCCCTGATCATCGCGGGAGATATCCCCCACGAGGCTGATCCAGCGCTGCTCTCCCTCGCTGTTGCGGACCCGGAACCGCGCGTCCAAGGGCTGCCCCTGGACGCAACGAGCGAGCGCCCGCTCCACGCTCTCGAGATCTCGCGAATCGACCCTCGCGCGCAGTGTCTCGAGCGTGATCGGGACGTGCGGGGGCCATCCGAGGGTCTCGCCCCAGCGCGGAGACCAGATCATGCGCTCCTGCTCGAAGCTCCATTCGAAGCAAGCCGCCTGGGCGTACTCGAAGATCCGCGCGAAGCGTGCCTCCCGCCGAGACAGCTCGACCTCCGCTCGGTTGCGCTCGAGGGCCTCCGCGCGGAGCTCCTGGTAGAGCCCCGAGTTGACGATGGAGATCCCGATCTGCGTGAGCAGGGGCCGGAAGAGCTCGGCGCGCGCCTCGGTGAAGGCGTCGGAGCTCAAGGAGTTCTCGAGGAAGAAGACCGCCTTGACCTCCCCTCTCCAGATCGCCGGAAGAGCGAGAAAGGAGCGGACGCCGCCCGCCCGAAGGTAGGGATCGTCTCTCCAGCGCTCGTCCCGCTGCGCCGCGTGGACCAGGAGCGGCTGCCCCTCCTCGATGACCGAGCTCAGGATCCGATAGGGGGCCAGGAGTGGCTCGGCCGGGGCGAGCTCGCGGAGACGGGCGTCATGCAGATCCTCGACGAAGTGGGCATGAACCCGCCCGTCCGCATCGAGCACGCCGACGCAGCCTCGCTCGGCCCCGGAGCTGCCGATCAGCAGGCATAGCGCCTTGCCGAGCAGCGCCTCGAGGTCGAGCTCCTGGGTCAGGAGCTGGCTCGCCTCGAGGACGGATGGCAGATCGACGAGGGCGAGCTCCGTGAGCTCGACCCGCTCACGATCCGGACTCCATGGCTGGAGCGCACCCGGATCGGCCTCCTCTCGATGCCGGCGCTCGAGCTCCCGCGCCTTGCCGAGGGCGCCCCAGCTTCGGTAGTGGCGGATCGCCTCGACCAGATAGTGTGTGCCGAAGCGCCGCCTCCCGGCCGCGAGCCAGTAGCGGGAGGCGAGCTCGTAGCCGAGCGCGAGCGCGAAGGGGAGCCGCTCCTGCTGGGCCCAGTCGATCGCCTCCTCGTAGAGCGCCGCCGCCCGCGCCTGCCGATCGCTCGAGCGAGCGCGCTCGGCCTCGACCAGCAGGCGCTGATGGCGGAAGTTGACGGGACAGACGCGCTCGGCCTGGCGGATGCGCTCGAGATCGGCGTCCAGGAGCGCGTCGAGGACACGCCGCTCCTCGGCCGCGAGCTCGTCGCCGAGGCAGGCCGCCGCGCTCAGGCCTCGGTAGAAGTAGAGTTCCGTGATCGGGAACATGATGAGCAGGGGATCGGTCTCGAGCGCGCTCGCGCTGAGCAGCTCGAGCGCCCGCGCCGGCTCCCCGCGCAGATAGGCCGCCTGAGCATCCCATAGGGCGAGCCAGGTCGGGCCCGGAGCGAAGCGATCCCGGGACCAGACGCGCTCCCAGGCCGAGCGCTCGTCCTGGCGCGAGCGCTCCCCGGGGGCCGCACCCTGGAGCTCGAGCAGGTGCAAGCGAAGGGCCGCGAAGGCGTGATTCATCTTCTCATCATGCGAACCCTCGACGATCGACTCGACCTCCTGGGCCCTGCGGATCACGCTGCCGAGGGGGCGTCCGGCGATCAGCGCGCTCCAGACGCTGAAGAACGCAGCCCATAGCCCGAAGAGGATATCGCCGTTCTCATGGGCGATGCGCGTGCTCTGCTCGTAGAGCTGCACGCTGCTCTCGAAGGGGCGGCGGTAGTGGCTCGAGTAGTTGCAGAAGAGGTTGATGACCTTGGGCAGCAGCTCCAGATCTCCAGAGCGGCGCGCGAGCTCGAGGCCGGCGTGGGCGACGTCGAAGGCCAGCTCGAGCTGGCCCTCCGCCACCAGCGTGGCGCCGAAGAAGACGAAGCCGAACGCGGCCCCCGGGACGGAGCCTCGCTCGATCGCGAGCCGGACGATGCGCGTGATGGCGAAGCGCATCGTCGCCGCGTCAGCGGCGTAGTAGGCCGCCTCCCAGAGATCCGTGAGCAGGCGGACGAGAGCATCGACCTCGGGCTCGTCGCTGCGGGGCAGCGCCAGCAGGGCCTCGGAGGAGTGGAGGCGCAGCCATCGCTCCACGAACGCGAGATCCTGCTCGTGGGCGAAGACGATCGCGCGAGAGCATTCGGGCCCTCGGCAGGGCGCCGGGGAACCCGAGGAATCGGTGGAGCGGCAGGCCCAGATGGAGTCGGGATAGACGTCCGCGAGCAGCTCCCTGCCGCGCACGATGATCTCCGCTCCCCCCTCCCCCTCGGTCAGCACGATGGCCTTGAGCAGACCGTAGGCCATGACGCGCTCGGGGAAGCTCTCGGAGAGCTCGAGGGCCAGAGCGGCCTCACGACGGGCCGGCACGTGCTCACCGCTGAGATAGAGGGCCCGGGAGGCGCAGAGAGCGACGCGCATTCGCTGAGCGCGGGGATCGCTGCTCAGGAGGAGGCGCTGGGCGCCGCGGGCGTAGAGGGTGGCCTGACCTCGAGCGCCCTCGGCGAGCGCCCGGCGGGCCGCGCGTAGGTTCAGCGCGAGCCGCTCCTGGCGCATCACTCCCCCGGCGGGGAGAGGCGCCCGGTTGATATGATCGACCAGCTCGAGGAGCCGCGCCTCGCGACCCCTCGGGCTGAGCCGCCGCAGCAGATCCCAGCCGATCCTCTGATGCAGGGCGGCGCGCGCCTCCGCGTCGAGGGGGCTCAGCAGAGCGGCCTGGACGCGATCGTGGACGAGCTCGAGTCGATCCTCCCGCTGGGAGAGGAGGCTCGCCGCGAGGGCGGGCCCGAGGACGCGCAGGATGCCCTCGGCGGGCTCGTCCAGGAGGAGCTCGAGATCCTTCATGCGAGCCTTCGCGCCGAGCATGGCGACGAGCCGGAGGAGCTCGAGCGTCCCTTGAGGCAGCGCATCGAGCCGGAGCCCGATCAGCGCGTCGACGGAGGAGCTGTGTTGCCCCTCGGCTCCGGCCCCCTCGGGAAGAGACCAGGAGCCCGACTCGGATCGACGGCGGAGCTCGCCGCTCTGATGAAGGCTCGAGAGGAGCTGCCGCGCGTGCAGGGCGTTGCCATCGCTGAGCTCGAGAACATGGCGAACGATGGCGTCGAGATCCATCGACGCGGAGCCCGGGCGCGCCTCGCCGATCGCGTCCTCGAGCATCCGCCGCAGATCAGGGGCCCCGAGCGGCCGCAGGGCGATGGCTGGGGCCCGCCCGCCCGCGCCCGCCGCCTGCTCCATCAGGCCCCAGAGGCGATGATCCGGGAGCAGCTCCTCGCTCCGATAGGCGAAGACGATGAGCAGCGAGGGGTAGCCTCGGCGGGCGACGAGCGCCTCCATCAGATCCATGCAATCGGCGCCCGCCCACTGCAGATCGTCCAGCAGGATGACGGTCGGCGCCTGCTCGCAGAGAATCTCGAGGACATCGCCCATCGCCCGGAAGAAGCGGCGGCGGCCCGCGTCTGCCGGGAGCTCGGCGAGGGGATCCTGGGGCCCGAGCAGCGCCTCCGTCTCCGGCGCGAGCTCGAGCAGGAGGCGTGAGCGAGAGCCGAGCGCGCTCGAGAGGCGCTGCTTCAGCCCCTCTCGAAAGCCCGGCTCCTGCGCCATGCGTCGATCGAGGACGAGGCTCCGCAGGGCCTCGCGCGCGCACTCGTAGGCCTGGCTGCCGCCGAATTGCTCGAACTTCGAGCCGAGCACGATCACCTCGGGGCCCAAGGAGCGGCGAAAATGGTCGAGCAGCGCGGATTTCCCGCTGCCCGAGGGGCCCCCGAGGGGGAGGCAGATCAGGCCCTGCGTTCGGCTGCGGGCGAAGGCCTCCTGCAGGGCCGCCAGCTCGACGTCCCGGCCGTAGATCCGATCCGCGAAGGGCAGGCTTCGCGGCTGATCGTGGAGCGCCAGCTCGAAGGGCTCGATCCGGCGCTCCGCCTCCCAAAGAGCCGAGGCCTGGGCCAGATCCGCGTGGACCCCGCGCGCGCTCTGGTATCGGGCGAGAGGATCCTTGGCCAGGAGCCGCAGGATGAGCTCCGAGAGGAGCTCGGGCAGCTCGGGGCGGATGTCATGGGGTGAGGTCGGCCGCTGAGCGAGATGCCAATGAAACCAGTCGAGCGGCCGCTCGGAGCTGATCGGAAGCTCCCCGACCGCCATGCGGTATAGCATCATCCCGAGCGCGTAGAGATCCGCCCTCTGATCGATGCCGTGATCGAGGCCGCCGGTCTGCTCCGGGGCCAGGCCGCTGTACTCTGAGATCAGCGACCATGGCAGCGGGACGGGCTCTTCATCGATGCGCTGGCCGAAATGCATCCCGAGGAGGCGCATGCGATCGGTCTCTGGATGGACCAGGAGCGCGGCCGAGCAGAGGTTGCCATGCGCGAGGCCCCGCTCGTGCAGGCGCAGCAGGAGCGCGGCGGCCTCTCGACCCCATCGAAGGAGATCCTCGATGGGCACCAGGCCGGGCTCGAGCAGCTCCGAGAGCAGGCGCTCGCCCGCGTCCGCATAGACCAGGGCGAGGGTCTGGGGATCCTCCTCGATCCCCTCGGGGACGGCGACGAGCTCGGGGCCGAGCTGCCTCGAGAGCGCCAGATCGTGCTCGAGCAACCTGCGGGCGCCCTGACGTCGCGCCACGCGCTTGAGCCAGACCGGCGGCCCCCCAGCGAGGCGCGCGCCTCGCTCGATATCGAAGCAAGAGCCTCGGACGACCCGCTCGACGACCCGAAACTGCACCCGTATCAGCCCTCCGAGCTGCCCGGATGCCCCGCGAGCGCGAGGTGAGCAGCAGCGTCCATTGATGCGGCTCCCCCCCCTGGCTGTCAAGCGCGGCGATCCCCTGCGCCCAGCAAGCTCGCGTATATCATATCATCTCCAACACGTATAAGCTGTCTCCCTCTCTTCTTGGTTGGCAGTAGGTGACCCTATTCTTTTCGCCATTGCTGTCCATTGGGCCATATAGATTCCATGTTCCGCTCAGAACGGACAATTCTGAGATGCCTGCCAGGAGTCCGAACGCGCCCCGAATATTTCGGAATCCTACCGCCCGGACGGAGGAGCAACGGGGGGATCCTCAGAGCCGGCGATGGGTGAGGCTGGGGAGCTGGCGGCGGACGCTGGCGACGCGAGCCGGATCGAGCTCCGCCAGGGCGAGCCCCTCACCCTCGGAGCATTGGGAGATCACCGTGCCCCATGGATCGACGATCAGCGCGTGACCGTAGGAGACCCTCCGCCCGAAATGGCGACCCGTCTGGGCCGCCGCGAGCACGTAGGCCTGGCTCTCGATCGCGCGCGCGCGGAGCAAGACATGCCAATGCTCCTTGCCGGTCGTGAGCGTGAAGGCCGAGGGGACGATCAGGGCCTCGGCGCCGAGCTCGACGAGGCGCCGGTAGAGCTCCGGGAAGCGCAGATCGTAGCAGACGCTGAGCCCGAGCGGGCCGAAGGGGGTGGTGGTGACGACGGGAGCGTCGCCCGCGAGCACCGTCTCGGATTCGCGGAGGCGGGTGCCGTCGGGGAGATCCACATCGAAGAGGTGGATCTTCCGATAGGCCGCCGCGACCTCTCCCCCAGGCGCCAGATGCACGCAGGTGTTGTAGACGCGCGAGGGGTCGGGGGAGCTCTCCCAGAAGCCCCCGAGCAGGAGGTGGACGCGCTCGCGGATCGCGAGCGCGCGGCACCAGGCGAGGATCGGCCCCCCCTCCGGCAAGGTCTCGGCGAGGCCGATCTTCGCCTCCTCGCTGCCGATGAACGCAAAGGACTCGGGGACGACGACGAGCTCGGCGCCGCGCGAGGCGGCCTCGCGGACGAGGCGCTCGAGCGAGAGGAGGTTCGCGTCCAGATCCGGCGTCGAGGTCATCTGCAGGACGGCGGCCCTCATGCGCGAGCGCCTCGTCGGCGCGCCCGCCTCGGGGCCCTCGAGCGGCGATGCGATGCTCATCGCTCGGCTCCTCCGAGCGAGAAGAAATCCTTGATCCGGCCGAGCAGCTCGCTCGAACGATCGGCGCGGCGCTGGGCAGGATCGGTGGCGTGGCTGATCGTCGCGGCCCCGAGCGCCTCCTCTCGCGCGACGAGCTCAGCGCTAACGAGCTCCGCGAGCTCCGGCGCGGACTCCAGCACGACCTGGAAGGCGGGCTTGTCGATGACGAGGAGGGTCGTATCGTCGAGGGCGCGAACCGTCGCCTTGCGCTCGGCCCCGGTCATCAAGGACATCTCGCCGAAGAACTCGCCGGCGCCGAGCTGCGCGACGCGCCTCTGCTTGCCGCGACGCTCGACCTCGACCGCCACGCTGCCGTCCTGGAGGATGAAGAGCTCGGTGCCGCGATCTCCCTGCCGGATGACGAGCTCGCCGGCCGCGTACACCCTCGTATCGCTGAGCTCAGCGAGGCGGCGGCGCGCCTGCACGGGGAGCGCGCGGAGGAAGTCCACGCCCCCGAGCGCGACCTCTCGGCGACGGAACTGCGCCTCGCGCTCCTCGGAGCGCGTCTCGGCGTTCACCTCATGGAGCTGGACGTGGCGCATCGGCGGCTGCAGCTCGATGCGCGCTCGATGAAGCGCGTACCAGACGCGATCGTGCACATGACCGGCGATCACCTCTCGCGCCTCGAAATCGTCGATATGATAGCGGAGCTCGTAGTGCATCCCCCGCTCCGAGAAGCCGCGCGTTCGCAGGCTCGGGGGCGGCTCCGAGAGCACGCCCGGGACCTCCGAGGTGGCCTCCTCGAGGAGGCCTCGGACGCGATGCGGCTGAACGTCGGTGGGTGCCCAGATATCGATCGAGCGCCGCACGATGGGGCTGGGTCGAGAGAAATTCTCGAGGGCCGCGCGGGCGAGGGTCGAGTTCGGCACGCTGATCTCGTTCAGCTCCAGGGTTCGAACCGTCGCGGCCCGCCAGTTCATCTCGACGACCTCCCCGATATGCTTCGAATCGTCGCCGAACTGGATCCAATCGCCGACATCGAAGGGACGCTGTGCCTGAAGGGCCAGGCCCGAGAAGAGGTTGCCGAGGGTATCCTGCAACGAGAGGCCGACCACGGCCGTGAGCAGCGCGGAGGTGGTCAGCAAGGAGCCGGGCTCCACCCCGGCGATGCTCAGGGCGATCAGGGCCACGGCGAGGTAGATCAGGCCCTGGACGAGATCCTCGACGATCCGGGGGATGGCACGGCTCGAGCGCCACGCGAAGACCGTGCGGATCGCCAGCAAGAGGCAGGCGCGGCCGATCGAGGCGAGCAGGAAGAAGGTCGCCAGCGCATCGACGAGGACCCAGGGGCCGCGCGCGCCTCGATCGCCGAGGGCCCGCAGGAGGACCATGAGCAGGGAGAGGAGGAGAAGGTAGCTCGGGGTCCGGAGCAGGCTGCGCCGATCGCGCGGGAGGATGCCGAGGAGGATCCCGATCAGGACGAGGGCGAGGAGAGCCCCGACGAGCCCGAAGCTCGAGAGATCACCACGAAGAATCGCCTGCCAGAGTTCGGTCATCGGGGAGCGGGCCGGGCCAGGGAGCGCCGAGCGTGGCGAGACCGGGCCATCAGAAGGAGAAACGACGCATGGAGACGTTCATCAACAAGCCCAAGCCCATCATCACCGTGAGCACGCTCGAGCCACCGTAGGAGAAGAGGGGCAAGGTCAGGCCGACGACAGGGAGCATCCCCATCACCATGCCCAGGTTGATCACGGCGTGCCAGAAGATCATCGCGGAGACGCCGACGGAGACGACGGCGCCGAAGCGATCGCGGGCCTGGGAGGCGATCTTCAGGCCCCAGATCACGACGAAGAGATAGAGACCGAGCAGGACGAAGGCGCCGAGGAAGCCGTGCTCCTCCGACCAGACGGAGAAGGGGAAATCGCTCTGCTGATCGGGGAGGAAGCGGAACTGGTTCTGCGTCCCCCTCATGAAGCCCTTTCCCGTCAGGCCACCGCTGCCGATGGCCACGAGCGATTGCTGCGTATGCCAGCCCGCGTCGAGGATATCGATCTCCTCGCCGCTCCATCGAGCCCAGATCGCGGTGAAGCGACCCTTCTGGTAGTCCTCGAGGAGGTAGCTCCAGGAGAGGGGGGCGCTGACCCCGAAGAAGATGGCGAGGGTGACGAGGGAGCGGATCTTCAGATGGGTCAAGACCATCACGGTGCCGAAGATCAGCGCGCAGATCACGGCCGTGCCGAGATCCGGCTGCTTGAGGATCAGCACCATGGGGACGGCGAGGATCAGTCCCGGGATGACCAGATCCTTCAACGTCCGCCCGTCAGTCTTCGGATCGTTATGCAGGTACTTGGCGAGCGCGATGATCAGGAAGACCTTCATCAGCTCGCTCGGCTGTAGGCTGAACCCGCCGATGGGGATCCAGCGCATCGAGCCTCTGACGCTGCGCCCGAGCAAGAAGACCAGGACCAGGAGCACGAGGCCGGCGCCGTAGGCGACCCAGGCGTTGCGCTCGAAGTGGTGGTAGTCGATCGAGACGATGAGCACGGCGACGCCAGTGCCGAGCGTCAGCCAGTAGATCTGCTGGATATGGAGATCGCTCTGGACCCCGGCCGCGCTCGTGGCCGAGTAGAGGTTCACGATGCCCAGGACGGCGATCGCGCAGGTCGCGACGAAGAGCGTCCAATCGAACTGATCGCGGAGGGTGCGAACGAGCGCCATCAATGACTCCGTTCGGCCGCGCTCGCCGAGGCCGTGGGGCTGCGCGAGCCGAGGTGCTCCTGGAGGATCCGGACGGCGATCGGCGCCGCGATCCGGCCGCCGCCTCCCCCATGCTCGACGATCACGACGATGGCGACCTCGGGATCGTCGGCGGGGGCGAAACCCGCGAACCAGGCATGGCTCTTGTTGAAATACCAGGCACGGCGAGGATCGGGATGCCTTCGCCCCCCGGGCTGGACCTCGGCGGTCCCCGTCTTGCCAGCGATCGTCACGCCCCCGGCGATCCTGGCGTCGTAGGCCGTGCCGTTCGGCTCGTTCACGACCCCCCGCATCCCCCGCAGGACGTAGTCCAGATGCTCTGGATCGATCGCGAGGCGGCGGCGGACGCGAGGCGGGAACTCCTCGAGCAGCGTCCCATCCGCGCCGTGGATGCCCTGCACGAGGAGGGGCGCGTGCAGCGTCCCCCCATTCGCCATGGCGCCGTAGGCGAGGGCGAGCTGGAGCAGCGTCGTGCGAGTGTTCCCCTGCCCGATCGCGGTGTTCAGCGTGTAGCCGACCCGATAGCGACCGAAATGGTCCTCGTACCATTGGCGGTCGGCGAGGAAGCCGCGGGACTCGGTGTTGATCCCGATCCCCGTCCGGCGACCGAGCCCGAACTCCCGCGCGTAGCGGTTCAGGCGCTCGAGGCCGACCTCCTCGGCGAGCCGGTAGAAGTAGACGTTGCAGGATTGCACGATCGCCGAGTGCATATCCACGTCTCCATGCACGGAGGTGCAGCCCTTCCGATCGTTGCCGATCTCGTAGTAGCCGATGCACTCGACGCGATGGGCGGGATCGAGGATCCCGTCCTGGAGAGCAGCCAGGGCGCTGATCGGCTTGAAGGTCGAGCCCGGGAAGTAGCTCTCGTAGACGGTCTTATCGAGGAGGGGGCGGAAGGGGTTCTCGAGCAGCTCGTTCCATCGCCGGGAGGAGAAGCCCGCCGTGAACTCGTTGATATCGTAGGAGGGCTTCGAGTAGAGGGCCCGAACCTGCCCCGTGCGCACATCGACGACGACCGCCGCGCCCGAGGGATGACCTCGAAACGCGCGCTGGATCGTCCGCATGAGCTGCATATCGAGAGAGAGAGAGAAATCCTGTCCGGGGACCGGCTCGAGGACCGTCTCGCGGGTCGCGGCGAGGCCCTCCCGATCTCGTTGTCGTCGGCCGCGGGCATCGACGAGGATGCGTCGATAGCCCCGCCGGCCACGCAGATAGCTCTCCCAATGCTTCTCGATCCCCGTGCGGCCCAGCCGATCCCCAGCCCGATATCCCTGCTCGGGATGGCGCGCGATATCCTCGGCGCTCACCTCGTTCAGGTAGCCGACGGCATGGGAGGCGAGGCTCCCGAAGGGGTAGGTGCGCAGGGGGACGGCGACGACATCGACGCCGCGCAGCTCGACGCCATGGGTCTCAATCGCGGCCACCTGATCCCGCGTGATATCCGTGAACATCCGGATCTGATGGGTCCGACGAGGCGGGGGGACGTCGTGTAGCCGCCGCATGAACGCTTGGGCCTGCTCCTCGTCGAGGCCCATCAGCTCGATCATCAGCGGAATATCGCGCTCGGGGATCAGGAGCTGCGGTGTGATGAAGACGTCGTAGGAGGGTCGGTTCGTGGCGACGATCTCGCCGTTCGCGTCGCGGAGCACGCCGCGACTCGCTGGCAGGGAGATCGTCTTGGTGATGTTATCGATGGCCTCGGCAGACCACTGATCGTGCTGGAGGAGCTGGAGCTGGATGAGGCGACCGAAGAGGATTCCGAAGACGACGATCGCGAACAGAGCCATCCATTTGTAGCGCTTGCGGAACTCGCCTACCTCGCGGCGCTGCGAGAGCATGATCATGGGGCGTGGGCCTCGGCCTCGTCTCGACGATGCACCCCGATCGCGTCGAGGCGGCGGACGATGACGAAGAGGATCGGCGCGGCGAGGGCCGTCACCGTCGCCGAGCCGAGCAGAAGAGACGCCGAGGAGAGCAGATCCCGCACGGGAATGGGCGCGGGGGCCGGCTCGAAGATCGCCAGGAGCGCGACCGAGGCGGCGCCCGCGAGCAGAGAGAC
>Ga0224496_10001248_pt1 | contig 16033 bp, 17 predicted proteins | sample SF_Jul11_sed_USG_2_FD_168127 | JGI IMG/M metagenome (GOLD analysis project Ga0224496, IMG submission 168127) | Sediment microbial communities from San Francisco Bay, California, United States - SF_Jul11_sed_USGS_8_1 | ecosystem: Environmental > Aquatic > Marine > Sediment | place: USA...
GAAGGCCTCGGCTCGGGTAGTGGCCCGGGAAGCGAAGATACCCCGAACAGCCGACGTGGTAGTCGACGAACCCGGCTTTTGTACCCCGCGCATGCTCATACACAGGTGCTCTGCCTCAACGACGACCAAAACCCCGAGCGGTTTGACAGCCTCCATGAGGGTGTCGGCGATCTGGGACGTCAACCGTTCCTGCATCTGGGGGCGTTTGGCGAAGGCATCGACCAGACGAGCCAGCTTGGAAAGTCCGGTGAGCACCCCATCGGGAAGATAGGCGACGTGGGCTTTGCCGAAAAAGGGAACGAGGTGGTGTTCGCACATCGAATAGAAAGGGATATCGCGAACCATGACGATCTCGCGGTGGGCGTCTTCGGTGAACACCGACTTGACGATCTCCTCGGGGTCCTGGTGCATCCCCTCGAACAACTCCTCGTACATGCGAGCAACCCGTTCAGGGGTTTCGGCCAAGCCTTCTCGATCGGGATCTTCACCGATAGCCACCAAAATGCTGCGGACCGCAGCCGCGATCGCGTCCTTATCGACAGTCATGATGACAGCGTAGGGGTTAGGTGCCAGCCTGGGAAGCGGCCACGCCGTCCTTGGGCGGCGTCGGCATTCCGGCCGGGATCTGGATCCGCATGGATCCACTCGACGAGTGCTGCCACTTGGGGACGTCGGCGAGAATCTCGGCTATACGTTTCGAGTCGAGCGTTTCCTCGTCGAGCAGCGCGGTCGTCATCCGCTCCATGTCTGCTCGATGGGTCGTCAGAATCGCTCGCGCTTCGTCGTGGGCTTGCCCGATGAGCTTGCGGACCTCGTTGTCGATGGTTGCGGCCATGTCGTCGGAATAGTCGGCCTGACGGGAATAGTCCCGCCCGAGGAAGACTTCTCCATCGGCGTGGCCGTATTTCATCGGTCCAAGCTTGTCGCTCATCCCGTACTCCATGACCATCTGGCGGGCAATCTTGGTGGCTTGTTCAATGTCGTTGGAAGCACCCGTCGTCGGATCGCCAAAAACGAGTTCCTCGGCAACTCGGCCGCCCAGCGCCATCGCCAGTTGATCGATGAGTTCGCTACGTCGACGGTAGAGCCGGTCTTCCGATGGCATCGACTGCGTGTGCCCGGCCGCGCTCCCGCGCGGGATGATCGTGACCTTGTGGACCGGGTCGGCGTTTGGCAGGACCCATCCGACCAACGCATGACCGACTTCGTGAAACGCGGTGATCTTCTTTTCATCTTCGGAGATGACGAGGCTCTTGCGTTCGGGACCGGCGATGATCCGGACGGTGGCTTCCTCGATCTCTTCGGTGCCGATCAGCTTCTTGTTGTGGCGAGCCGCCAGGAGGGCGGCCTCGTTGATGAGGTTGGCGAGATCGGCGCCGGTGAAGCCGGGGGTTTGCCTGGCGATCGTTTCCATTTTGACGTCAGGAGCAAACGGCTTGCCCTTGGCATGCACTTCCAAAATGGCCGTACGGCCTTTGAAGGCAGGTCGCCCAACGGTGATCTGTCGATCGAATCGACCGGGACGCAATAAGGCGGGGTCGAGAATGTCGGGGCGGTTGGTGGCTGCCATAACGATCACACCGGTCTGCGCTTCGAATCCGTCCAGCTCGACCAGCAACTGGTTGAGCGTCTGTTCACGTTCGTCGTGACCACCGCCCAGACCCGCACCGCGATGCCGACCGACCGCGTCGATTTCATCGATGAAGACGATGGCGGGACCTTGAGCCTTCGCCTGTTCGAAGAGATCACGTACGCGTGACGCGCCCACTCCAACGAACATCTCTACGAAGTCGGAACCGGAAATCGAGAAGAATGGCACCCCGGCCTCGCCCGCAACGGCTCTCGCCAGCAGCGTTTTACCGGTACCTGGAGGCCCGAATAGCAGCACGCCGCGGGGGATCTTGGCGCCCATTGCCCGGTATTTGGCGGGGTTTTGCAGGAAGTCCTTGATCTCTTCAAGCTCTTCGATTCCTCTTCGAGGCCGGCCACGTCATTGAAGGTAACTTTGGGTTGGTCCTTGGTCATTTGCTTGGCCTTGGACTTGCCAAATTGCATGACGCGGTTTCCGCCACCCTGCATTTGGGTGAAGATGATGAACATGAAGCCAAGGATGAAGATCCACGGCAGCAGCGTCAGAAGAACCGTGCCAATGGACGTCGGCTCGGGATCGACCGAAACCTCCACGCCCTGGGCTTGCAGTTCGATCAGCAGCTCATCTTCGAACTGATCGGGATAGGCGATCGTGTACTCGGCTGGCTCCTCGAGGGACGTCGACGGCGAACGCACTTCGACTTTGTTGGCGTCGGGGAAGAAACGAACCGTGCCCACTTCGCCGTCTTCGACGAGAGCATCAAGCTTCGTGAAATCGATTTCTTCGGGAGCGTTGGCAGCGTCGAACCACGCCGAGAAAGCAAGCCACAACACCGTAACTACGGCGAAATATATGAGAATCGTACGAACGGTGCGGTTCACCGCGGTCCTCCGGGAGTTGTGTCATGGCTCGTCGAACCATCAGGCTCGCAACCCCATGCTATTGCCATTCTTAAAATATGCCCACCCCAGCCGTAATTCACTCCGAAGATTCTTCCATCACTCCAACGTAAGGAAGATTGCGATACTTGCCCGCGTAATCGAGACCATAGCCAACTACGAACTCAGGACCGATCTCAAAGCCGGTGTAGCGCACATCGACCGGGACGCTCTGAATGCCCTTTTTTACCAGAAGCGACGCCAGTTCGAGCGACGCCGGCCTGCGTACCCGCAGCGACTTCAGCAGATAGCTCAAAGTAAGACCGGAATCGATGATGTCTTCCACAATCAACACGTCGCGACCGGCAATCTCCTGGTCGAGGTCCTTCAGGATTCGAACCACGCCAGAGGTTTGCGTTGCAGCGCCATATGACGACACGGCCATAAAGTCGAACTCGACCGGAACCGTGACGTGACGGGCAAGGTCGGCCATGACAATGAATGCGCCTTTTAAGACGCCCACCATAAGCAGATCCTTACCGGCGTAGTCGTCGCTGATCTGCTTGCCCATCTCCGACAACTTGGTTTGGATCTCCTCTTCTGAGATCAAAACTTTCGAGACGTTCACTAACCCTCCAGAAGAATGTTCGCAATAAGGTAGCGGTCTGAGCTCGTATCTCCCCAACCGACCCAGCCTTGTCGCACCCCGGGAACCCACCACACCAGCTCATCAGTGACCACCACCGGCCAGTTTCTCCGCCCATCTTGTGAGATATGCGCTTCGGCGAACACGTCGGCCAGGTCCTTATGGCCGCCTTGTCGCAGTGGCACCCGATCTCCGGGGACCGGAGTCCTCACCACCAGTTCGGGCGGGTCGGCAAACACGGCGTAGCCCGGACCGATGGGTAACGCGGGAGGGAGGTCGGCTCGTTCGGATACCGAGAGCACCCAGTCTCCAAAGACCGTCCTGGGAACGGCCAGGTCGACCGCCCGAGGCGGTTCATCCCGTTCCTGCTCGATGACCACACATGCTTGAGAAACGTAGGCGATCACTCCTTCGCCGAGTTCGGCGCGTCCGGTGGCTCCTGTCGCAACAGACCAGACTGCATCGATCATCCGAGACGTTCCTGGATACGGCGGGTTCACCTGCCGCAGTCCCCGTCTGATCACCCGACTACCGATCGGTCGGGGAACCGTACGCAGCGCAGCGACAGGGATTGATACCCGATCCGAAGTTACCCGAATTGGGACGTCGGCCGCGAGTCCATCAAGGGCATGATCATCATCCGAGGCGAGCCGAGCTGCCCTGGCAATGACTTCGGGAGGGCCCAGCATTGGAAGCACCTCATGCCTGATCCGATTACGGGAAAAAGCGAGGTCGTCGTTGGATGGATCCGCCATCGCACTCAGTCCTTCGGACTCGACGAGAGCCGCAACGACCGACCGGGGGACGTCCAGCAACGGTCTGAGAACCGGCCCTCGCTCCATCGGGATCCCTCCCAAACCGGTCAACCCTGCACCACGAAGCAGGTTCAAGACAAACGTTTCAGCGTTGTCGTCGGCAGTGTGGCCGGTTAGGAGCACCTCGCCGTCATCGCAACCATTGAGAAGAGCCTCGTAGCGAACCCGGCGAGCCTGGTCTTCGAAGGAAGCCCCTTCAGGCACCTCGACGAAGACCTTCGCGAACGGAATACCGATTTCGCCGGCGATCTTCTCGGCTGCGGCCGCCAACGCCGCCGAAGCCGGCTGGCCATGATCCACGTGAATTGCCCTGGTCGACCTCCCAAACCGATGAGCAACAAAGGCCAACGCGGCCGAATCAGGCCCGCCCGACAGCGCCACGACGCACGACCGACCGACCAGATATTCTCCAGCCCGTTCGAGAGACGGGTCTAGCTCACCCGACGAAGCCACGATTCCGGCGATTCGATCTCGGCGAGCGTAGGAAGCGCGTCCGCTTCGGTCCAGGCCACATCAAGAGCCGACCAGGCGGAGAGTCGCTCTACCCCGAGAACGAATTGCTCGCCGAGTTCGTATTGACGCATTTTCATCTCCAGGCCGGTCAGTCGCATGAAGGCGGCCATTCGTGGATCAGCCCGGCGGGCTTTCAGAAGGCCTGACATCCGCTTTTGGGTACGCAGCATACGACCACCGATCCGATCCATGACCACATGGCCGTGACCTTCAAGCAGCGACATGAGGGCCTGGATCTTGTCGAGCAACAATCGTTGATCGTCGTTCGCAAACAACCCGAGAAGGCCTGACTCGTCGACGAGCGGCCGACCTTCATCGGACGCCTTCCGAATCTCCGTCCCCAACCTCGTCAAGCGCCGCTCATCAGACTGGGTGGCGGCGGCCAACGACGTCACCATGTCGAAGAAGTACTCACGCATCCATGGCACCGCCATAAATTGGAGGCGATGGGTGCATTCGTGCAGGGCAATCCACATCCGGAACTCCGCAGGGCGCAGTTGATGGGCACGTTCCATTGCCAGCATGTTGGGACCGACCAAATAGATCGTATCCCCGGCGTCTTCTGACGGCAGAACGAGTTCGTATTGTCCGAGCACCCGGCGCGACAGGATCCCGAGCAGTGCGCCGGTTTCGGCAGCAACGAGTGGTCCGCCGATCTTCTTGACCAAACCCTGGGGTTCGGTGATCGTCGCATCGACGATCCTGGAGAAGAAAGCAACGTTGCGTTCGACCCAGCGACCCCGATCGACCACCTCGACGGTAGGAACCCCGACCGATCCGAGTCCCGTCTCCGCTTCGACAAGCTCCTGGGCCTTGGCGACGAGCGGGACGGCCTCTGCCATCAGCGCGTCGCGATGGTACGAGTCAAACAGGGGGTAGGTGCCGGCCAGCCGTTCGGCGATCTTGATGGCCCCTGCCCAGGGGACCGCTCCGTTATTCGACGACGGTGTAACGACCGCGAACAACTTTCACGAAGTACATGATCACAGTGCCAATGATGAGCACCACCGTCAGCGCCACGACCGTGGGAATCAAGTAGCGGTAGGTCCATTGGGGCTCGTCCGCTTCATCGGCCGCTGGTTCGACTTCTACGTACGGTTGGGCGATGACCGTGTCGTTGGAGGAAGGCAGAACCGAGCTGGCCATGACGGCGGGGGCGGCGACGCTCAACGATGCGGCGGCGAGAACGAACAAGGCAAAAGTGCGGCGCAAAGTGTGAGTCATGTCACCGCCAATATACCGGCTTGAGGTGGTCCGACGAAACCTAACGACCGATTCGCCGGTTTGGAGCGACCCATGGAGGTTCAGGTGTTCTGCTCGTTGGCGACGATCGCCCGCAGCTTGGCCATGACCGATTCCGGAACTTCCTCCTGGCATCGCTCCCGAATCACGATCTGCAATCGCCGCTCGAACGAGAAAGCGTTTCCGCATCCCGAGCACCTCCGCAAATGCAGCCGGACCATGATGCGCTTCATCGGCGAGATCTCTCCGTCGAGGTAGCCGTAGATCTTGGTTATGGCATCGTCACAAGATTTCTTGGTCATCCGTCTTTCCGATCGGCCAATCCACGTTCCTCCGCGAACTTCCACAACGCCTTCTGCAGTTGTTTTCTTCCCCGGTGTAGCCGGGACATGACCGTTCCGATCGGAACGTCCATGATCTCGGCAATTTCCTTGTAGGAGAATCCTTCGACGTCAGCCAGCAGGACCGGCATTCGGAACCGCTCCGGGAGGGCCTCAACCGCAGCTTTCACATCTTCATCTACCAGACCTTCCAGCACCGCCTCTTCGGCGGATTGGAGCGAATCAGGCGAACTGGCCGAGCTGATCTTGCGATACAGATACAAGTCTTCGACCTCACCGAGATCGACCTCATCAGGTCGGCGCGACTGTTTGCGGTACCGGTTGATGTAGGTATTCGTGAGGATGCGATACAACCAGGCCTTCAGGTTCGTTCCGGCTTCGAAGGACGCATAGGCCCGGTACGCCTTCAAGAAGGTCTCCTGCACAACATCTTCGGCATCAGCGGGATTGCGCGTCATCCGAAGCGCCGCAGAGTACAGCTGTGGTGCGAATTGCATGGCGTCATCTTGGAAGTTGGCCTGGTCAGCCATCGGGATGCTTCCGCTGGTCGAGCCAGGACATTACCAGCGTGGGGAATCGATCCGACCGTCGGCCGGACCGAATGGGCTATCCTGTCGCCCACATACGGCCGACCCGCTCGGCCACCTGCCGAAGTAGCTCAGGGGTAGAGCAGCTCACTCGTAATGAGCAGGTCAGGGGTTCAAATCCCCTCTTCGGCTCCAACCCGCAAGTCCGGCGGCTCGTCACGAGCTTGCTCCAGTTCACTTTGGGACAACAATTCGTCCATGGCCGTGCTCCAGGCATCGAGCAGAGCATATGAGTCCGGTTGGCCGATCAACGGGGCACCAATCCGTACCTCGACTTTGCCGCGCCGAACCGACCGTTCCTCAAGTCCCATCACCCGGTCCGTCCCCGACAATGCCACGGGCACCAAAGGAACCCCGGCCCGGAATGCCAACCAGGCTGCTCCGCGTTTGAACCCCGACGCCCGCCACCCTTCCGAGCGCCGACCCTCGGGGAACACGCCGAGTCGCCCTCCGGCTGCCAGATGGGTCAATCCGGCGCGCATCGCTCCGAGCGGAACCGAAGATCTGGGCAAAAGGATCGCCCCATAAAAAGGCAGGATGAAGTCCAGGCCCTTATTGATTCCGATGAGGTCGGCGGCAGCCATAAACCTGATCGGCTTGCGAAGCGCCATCGAAGCGAAAGCGGCATCGACATGGGAGGCATGATTGATCCCGGCGACATACGGACCGTCCGGAAGGTTCTCTTCCCCGATGACGTCGAGCCTGAACAATGGTCCCGCCAGGACTCGACCCAGCGGCACAGATACTTTGAACCGTCGCTCCCAGGCTTCACTCACGAGCGAGCTCGTTGAAGAGGTTTGCGAGCACGAGTGGAACTCGTTGGTTTTGCCGTATGGCTGTGACTGCGTCGAGCGCTGCCTCGGCGTTCTGGGTGGCTTCGGCAGGAGTGATCATCGCCAGGCGAGTCACGTCCACATCCGGGTTCCGGACTGCCACCCCGAACTGAGCTGCGGCTGCGTCGGTGTACCAGGAGGCAAGTATTTCCAGGCCGGTGATCATTAACGCCTGGGCGGCTCGCTTGGCCGAACGTTCGCGTCTTTCCTTTTGGGTTTTCGTCTCGTTCGGGTCGGCGGTCTCGATGGTTTTGATCAGAGGCGCGGCCGCCCGCTCGGCTGCGTCCGCCAAGAGAAACGAATTCCCGGTTTGCGGGGTCACGCGCTCGGGCACGGTCAACCAAAACTGGCGAAACTCGACCACTTCTTTCTCGGTGGCCAACTGGCGCGCCAGTCCTGGTCGGCCACCAGAGATGACCGCCACCCGCTGGGCTTGCTCGGGATCGAGGCCCAGCAACTCAAGGCCCGAAATCAGTTCGTCCAGCCGAACCCGGCCAAAGTGCACGGTGCGGCATCGCGAGGCGATGGTCGACGGAAGATCATCCTCAGACTCAGCAACGAGGATGAATACCGTCGAAGGGCTGGGTTCTTCAAGCGTCTTGAGAAGCGCGTTGGCAGCCGACTCGGTGAGAATGGATGCCTCGTCGATCAGAATCACTTTCTTCTCTCCCTCGACCGGAGTCATCGACGCAGCGTGCACGGCAGTCCGCGCCTGTTCCACGCCTATAGATGCCCGGCCGTCGGGAACAACCAGGGTGACGTCAGGATGGTTGCCAGACGCCACCCGGTCGCAAACCGAACAAGGGCCGTCATGTTGGCCGGATCGATCGCACAAGATGACTGCTGCGAACCGCAGAGCAATCATGGCCTTTCCCACGCCGTCAGGTCCAACAAACATGTATGCGTGGGCGGCCGACCGCGCTTCTTCCTCGAGTAGGTCGATCACCCGGCCGTGCCCGATGAGGCCCGTTCGGTTCATCGAATCAACTCCCAAACGGCGTCGACCACCGAGCCGATATCGGTTCCGGCGTCGATGCGGATCACCCGGCCCGGTTCGGCAGCAGCCAGTTCGGCGAACGTGTCTGCGACGGCGAGGTGAAAAGCCAAGCCCTCGGAGCCGATACGGTCGCCGTTTTCCTGACGCGTCAAACCCACTTCAGCATCGACATCAAGCCACACCACCAGGTCCGGCCACGTTCCATCCAGGGCCAACGTATTCAGCGTTCGGACTTCTTCGAGGCCCAATTTCCGCCCACCACCCTGGTACGCGAGCGATGAATACACGGTTCGATCGGACAACACCCAGGCACCGCGCTCAATGGCCGGCCCGATCACCTCGGTCGCCAACTGCGCTCGAGCCGCCGCGAACAGGGCTGCTTCCGCCCAAGGCGCCATCGGGCTGTCTCCGTCGAGCAACAAGCCCCGTATTGCATCACCCAACCGGGTGCCGCCCGGCTCGCGAATCTCGACAACTTCGTGACCTGCATCGCGAAGCCGTTCGGCGAGCATCCGGACCACGGTGCTCTTTCCGGCACCTTCCACCCCTTCAAAGGCGATGTAGTTCAAGCGCCATCTCGTTCTAATTGTGGAAAGAAGACTTCTCGCACGACCCATAACGTAGCCAGGCCGGCGACCACCGTGATCGCCCCGCCCAAGACAAAGATGAGACGAACCCCGTCGTCGAGCGGATCAGGCAGGCGACCATGGAGGAACTTGGCAGCGAGTGCCGCCACGGTCATGGACACCAGCAGTGCGGATCGGGCCACGAGGAACAAGGCGGCAAACGTCCGTCCGCGAACCGCTTCTGCCGATCCAACTTGCAGGTAGGTAACACCAACAACGTAGCCAATTCCTGCTGCGAACCCGAACATGAACGAGAATGCCGCGGCCGCCATCGCGGTCGTCGCAAACGCCAACGAACCGAGCGCCGTTCCGGTTAGCGCAATCGCCGCACCAAAGACGACCATCCGGTGAACCGCAGTCTGATCAATACGATGAACAAGCATTACGCCGAGCGCTCCACCGGCGCCCATTGCCGTTGCGAGGAGAGCAAACCCGGAGTCATCGCCAAAAATGAACGACCGCGCGAACGTTTGCCCGAGCGTGATGATCGCCCCGCTCCCAAAGAGGGTGACGGCCATACCGACGATGACGACCCGCACACCCCGATGACCGACAACGAAACGAATCCCTTCGGCGAGGTCCAAGAAAGGAGCCTTCCAATTCCAGGCAACTCGCCCCTCAACCGTCGCACGTAACGGAATAGTTGTCACGGCCACGATCGCCGCCGAGATCATGAACGTGACGAAGTCGAGTAGGAATCCGGCCGTGAACGGAGACGAGAAATCCCATCCCGCCCATTGGGGTAGCTTCGAGAAAGCCGACCACACCAGTGCACCGACCGGGAAGACCCCGTAGGAACTCACGACCGACAGGCTGTTGGCGACGATGAGTTCGTTCTCGTTGACAAGCTCGGGTACCAGTGACTCGCGAACTGGTTGGCGAAGCAGCGAAAGGATCTCAATCAAGAACGAGACCGCGAACAACTGCGGAAGGGTCCTTACGAAAATCAACGAGAGAACGAGCAAGCCCCGCCCGACGTCGGCGACGAGCATGATTGTTTTCCGGTTGACCCGATCGGTCAGCACTCCGCCGATGGGCCCGAAAAGAATGGCAGGAACGAACCTGCCCACCAGGGGAACCAGCGTTCCGAGGCCTCCGCCGATTTGGTCGCCGAGGGCGAGCGTAGCGAAGAGAGAAACCCAGTCGCCGAAGCTCGAGATGGTTCCAGACCACCACACCTTGGCGAACTCGCCACGACGAATCAGCTGCCATCTACTTCGGGGGGATACTGCCTCTAGCATGTGCGGTGAACGTTAGCCCTCCGGGGGTTCTCACAGGCCATCTCCTGGTCGATCTGGCGCCGGGCCGTCTTGACAACGTGCTACCGGGACGGTTATCACTTGTTCCGTGTCCAAACCCCTCATCATCGTTGAGTCGCCCGCGAAAGCTCGAACTATTGCCGGCTTTCTCGGTTCCGACTACGTCGTTACTTCCTCGGTCGGCCATATCCGCGACCTCCCTTCGAAGGCGGCTGATATTCCCGCCAAGTACAAGAGCGAAAGCTGGGCTCGCCTGGCCGTTGACGTAGATAACGGCTTCGAACCGCTCTATATCGTTTCGAAAGAAAAGCGCGAGACGGTCAAGGAACTCAAGCGTCTCCTGGACGACGCCTCGGCGCTTTACCTCGCAACAGATGAGGACCGCGAAGGAGAGGCCATCGCCTGGCATCTCAGCGAAGTCCTGCAGCCCAAGGTCCCGGTCCAGCGAATGGTGTTTCACGAAATCACCCCGTCGGCAATCGCCGAAGCCCTGAACAACCCCCGCCAGATCGACGACAAGCTCGTCGACGCCCAGGAAGCTCGCCGGGTACTCGACCGCCTGTACGGCTATGAAGTCTCGCCCGTGCTGTGGCGCAAGGTCAAGCCAAAACTGTCGGCTGGTCGGGTCCAATCTGTCGCAACGCGAATCGTCGTCGAACGTGAACGCGAACGCATCGCGTTCCGAGCCGCCTCCTACTGGGACGTCGAAGGGGAGTTTTCCAAAGACGAGAACTTCGGCGCCAAGCTTGTCTCGGTCGACCAGACCCGGGTGGCATCGGGAAAGGACTTCTCATCGGTTGGCGAGATCAGTCGCAAAGACGTGGTCGTTCTCAACGAAGAAGAAGCCAACACGCTGGTGGCCGCATTGGCCGGGACCACGATGACCGTCCGATCGGTCGACGCCAAGCCCTACACCCGCAAGCCCTACGCACCCTTTCGCACCTCCACCCTCCAACAAGAGGCGGGACACAAGCTCCGATTCTCCTCGGCCAGAACGATGTCGGCCGCCCAGCGCTTGTACGAAAACGGGTTCATTACCTACATGCGTACCGACTCGACCTCGCTGTCGGAAACCGCTCTTGCCGCAGCCCGCAGTCAGATCACCGAGATGTACGGCGCCGATTACCTGCCCGACAAACCCCGACAATATGCCAAGAAGGTCAAGGGCGCCCAGGAAGCGCACGAGGCTATCCGTCCCGCCGGCGACTCTTTCAAGACACCGGATGTGGTCGCGGCCCGGGTCAACGATGACGAGGCCCGCCTTTACGACCTCATCTGGAAGCGTACGGTCGCCTCGCAGATGAACGACGCCAAGGGCGAGAGCATGCAAGTTCGGCTCGGTACGACCGCCACCGACGGTCGGGACGCCGAGTTCGCCACCTCCGGCAAAGTTATCCACTTCCCCGGGTTTCTTCGTGCCTACGTTGAAGGCTCAGACGATCCGGATGCCGAACTCGACGACCAAGAGCGACCATTGCCCAGCCTGTCCGAGGGCGATACCGTCGAGGTCCTTTCGTTGGAAGCCAAAGGCCACGAAACCAAGCCACCGGCCCGCTACACCGAAGCCTCACTGGTCCGTCGTCTCGAAGAACTCGGGGTGGGACGTCCGTCGACCTACGCATCAATCATGTCGACGATCCAGAACCGTGGCTACGTCTGGAAGAAGGGTTCCGCCCTGGTTCCGTCGTTCACGGCGTTCGCCACGGTCGGCCTCATGGAGGATCACTTCCCGAATCTGGTCGACTACGCCTTCACCGCCAAGATGGAGTCGGATCTCGACGAGATCTCAACCGGCAACGAGGACCCCAAGCCCTGGCTCCACCAGTTCTATTTCGGTGAGACGGGCCTCAAAGCTTCCGTCGCCGACGATCGCCTCGAAGAGATCGATCCCCGAATCGTCAACTCCTTCACGGTCGGCACTGACGACCTCGGTCGGGAGATCGTCGCCAGAGTCGGCCAATACGGTCCTTATCTGCAGCGTGGCGAGGACCGAGCTTCAATTCCAGAAGATTTGCCCCCTGACGAACTCACCATCGAACGCGCCAACGAATTACTTGACGCCCCGTCCGGAGACAAGATCCTCGGCACCGACGTCGAGACCGGCATGACAGTGCTGGCGCGTTCTGGCCGGTATGGCCCGTATATCCAATTGGGTGACCTCGAGGAGGGTTCAAAGAAAAAACCGAAGACCGCCTCCCTTTTCAAGACCATGAGCCTTGACGATGTCACCCTCGATCAGGCCATCGAACTTCTCAAGATTCCCAGGGTCATCGGCATAGACCCAGAGGATGAACAAGAAATCACCGCGCTCAACGGACGTTATGGGCCCTACATCAAGAAGGGTTCCGACAGTCGGACCATCGAGTCAGAAGAGGCGCTCCTCACGATGACCCTCGACGAAGCGTTGGCCATTTTCAAAGAACCCAAGCGTCGCCGCGGCCAGCAAGCGGCTGCTCCGCTCAAGGAACTGGGCGACGACCCGGTGTCGGGCAAGCCGGTGGTACTCAAGAATGGTCGATTCGGACCCTATGTGACGGACGGCATCACCAACGGTTCGCTACGTAAGGGAGACGACCCCGAGACGATCACGCCGGACCGCGCCTTCGAACTCCTCCAGATGCGCCGCGACCGCGACTAGATCCCTGGCCGATCCGCCAGAAAAAAACTCCCAGGTCCGCCGTAACGATTCGGGGTATCCATCCGTCTTCCCGGTATGAGCAATCCATACTGTGGAGGACGGGACAACGTGTGGCGACACAAACCACAATCGAAGATTTCTATCGAGACCATTCGAAGGCGGTCTACGCCTTTTTGGTATCGCTGTGCCGGGACCGGATCTGGGCGGAGGATCTGATGCAAGACACCTTCGTCAAGGCCACCCGATCGATGATCGGCTACCAGGGAGGGAACCCCCGATCCTGGCTATTTACGATCGCCCGGTCCGTTTTCATCGATGACGTCCGGCGCAAGCGCCCCACCCCGACAGACCTCCTGGAGGACGCCGGGACCTCGGACCCGGACATCACCGAAGTCCAGGCAATCGAGTCGGCCCTCGAGAGGATGCCGGAACGTCAGCGAACCGCGCTGTTGCTTTGCGACCGGGCCGACCTCAGCTACGCGGACGTCGCCGAGGCCATGAACATCACTCCAGCAGCCGCCAAAGTCCTCATTCATCGAGCACGGATGTCGTTTCGTACTCACTACACGGAGATAAGCGCATGACGCACTCAGAGATTCAAGATCTCCTCGAAGCCTTCGTCGACGACGCACTGGATCGGCCCACCCGCAAGTTGGTCGAAACTCATGTGGCCGGCTGCGAAGAATGTCAGGCAATTCTCGATGACGTCGCGGAAGTCGACCTGAGCGGGTTGGCCGGCGGAACCGTCGACGAACGACAGCTAAAGAAGTCGGTGCGCAAGGCGATGCGACGTACCATCGCTGATGCCGTGATGGCCATCGGCGCCGCCTGGATCATCATCTGGTTCATCGGTGCCGCTCTGCTCCAGCCCCTGGTCGTCAACCGTTCAGGTCGGGCAGCCCAAGCTGCCAGAGCCACCGTCGAAAGCGCCATCTTGTTCAACCCTGGTGTGACACTCACCGACGTCCAGATCGACTCGAAGTGGTTATCGCGCCTCGTGACCGCTGACCTGGCTCTTCAGGTCGGCACGGGTACCGAGAGCATCGGCCAGGTGGAGAGCCGGATCGGCGTGTTCAGGTTTGGTGACCCGAACGGCGGATCGTTCATGCCCTACCTGAGTATGGAATCGAGCAGCATCATCGACGAAGCAAGTTTGCTGCGCCTTGGCGAATCGACCGTCGCGACGGTTCAGCTGTACTTCGACGACTCGCTGTCCATGACGAGAGCCCAAGAGCTGGCGGACTCGACGACGAACGACGTGCGAGTCATCTGGGCCGGATTTCCAACCGCTCCGCCGGCCAGTGACGGCTCGACCCGCGACGACGGTCTCGGCATGGTCGGCTATGCGACTTGCGGAGTGCATCTGCCTGATGATGACTTCTTCGGGGCATCGTCGGCAAGCTCTTCCGGCACCGACTCCGGGACGCCGGCCTCGATCGAGGATGCGAAGGCCCAACTGACACGAGCACTCACCAACTTGAACGACGCCGAACTCGCCTCCTATATCACTTCATTACGAGGAGACACCGACATCCAACGGAGCCTGGACTACCTGTCGAGCGAAGACCAGGTGACGGTGCTGGTCGTGACTGGCCCTTCGCAAGAAGTCGCCGGGTTCATCGAAGAGGCAGGACAGCCCAGCGCAGTCCTGCTTGGTGTTGATTTCTACAACTGGTCCACTCCGATTTGTGGGAGGTAACCGAAAATGAACGTGTTTGAAACCATCCAACGAAATCGGCGGATCGTCATCATCGCCGCCGCAGCCGTATACCTGATCACCGCAGTCGCACTCGGGGCGGGACTGATCTCAGGAAGCATCGAAGTCTTCCGGGCCGTCGGCCTGGCGATTGCCGCAACCCTGCCGGCCACGCTGGCGCTCATGTCACTCGATCAGCGGCCATCGTTGCTGACGGTGGCCTGGATGGCTGCGGTGGTCAGCGCTTTCGTCGTCATCACCGCCAGCCCCATCTGGGTCGTAGTGGCACTGGCGTGGGGATTCGCCAGCCGCAACCGACCAAGGCCCGCACCGGATGCCCGATGGATGACGGTCGCTCGACCGCTGATGGCCCTGGCGGTCGTCGTTCCGATCTTCGTGATGTTCGTCCATGCAGATCCCGTCTGCACGGTGACCTACCGGGACGGTCGTACAGAATCGGTTGATCCGGCCACCCGCGGAATGGCAACCGGCTGGCAGTTCGGCAGCTCATTCGGCAGCACTACGGGCATGTCGTCTGGAACGAGCGTCGGGTCAGACACCGAGTCCGAGCAGTGCTCGTCTGACACCGTAGTCTGGTGGGAGGCGGTGGCTTCGGTCTTGGCCAGCGCCGCCGTTTTGGGCGTCGCCAGTCGCTGGCCGACCTCAGATCAACTAGCCCGTGAAGCGGACCCTGTTGGCGTCTAACGATCTCCAGGACGGTCGTAGCCAACTCCGAACAAGGGGTCCAGGCAGCGACCGTTCTTCGGTCGTTTCCCCGATCTTTCGATGACGCCCCGGCGGAGAGCGCCGGGCCCAAAACCACCGGCTACAAGACCGTGGCAGCTACCTCGGCAAGCGGGCTGCGCAGCGACCGCTCGAGGGTTACGTGCCCGAACATCGGCTGTCCCTTGAGCTTTTCGATCATGGCTGCCACTCCGCCATACGGCGAGATATACGGATTGTCGACCTGAGAGAGGTCACCGCAGAGAATCACCTTCGAGTCGGCGCTCATCCGGGTGAGGATGGTTTTCAGGGTCGATAGTTCCAGGTTCTGCGCCTCATCAATGATGACGATTTCGCCCGTGATGGACCGACCCCGCAAGTAGGTAACCGCCGCCATTTCCATCTCGTTGTGGTCCACGAGATCCTGCACGGCCGCTCGAGCTTCCTCGGGCGTCGAGTCCGAGAACAATGCGTACAGATTGTCATAGATCGCCGCCATCCACGGAGACAGCTTCTCGTCGCGGTCACCGGGCAGATAGCCAACGTCCTGGCGCCCGACCGCGATCATGGGCCGATAGACCGAGAGGCGTCGGTACCGGTTCTGCTCGACGACCTGTTCGAGCGCCGCAGCCAGGGCCAGGAAGGTCT
>Ga0224496_10001249_pt1 | contig 16033 bp, 12 predicted proteins | sample SF_Jul11_sed_USG_2_FD_168127 | JGI IMG/M metagenome (GOLD analysis project Ga0224496, IMG submission 168127) | Sediment microbial communities from San Francisco Bay, California, United States - SF_Jul11_sed_USGS_8_1 | ecosystem: Environmental > Aquatic > Marine > Sediment | place: USA...
TTGTCGACCAGCCAAGCCGGGCCATGCTGTCCTGCTCGGCATTCTGCCACTTGGAGGATTCGCCGGCAATTGCCGAACACGGTATCGGGCGCCGATGAATTTTTCGATTGGGTGGAAGTGAAGTTCTATTTGCGGAAGCAAGACGCCAGAGTGCCGGAATCCCGCCGCCATGCGCCGACGTGAAAGAGGTAAAGCGGGCGACCTGCTTCTTCACCAATTTTGCGGCGAAGAAATTTAATTGGCCTAACGCCACGAATATGTCGGTTTTGGATCTCAACGAAGCTCTTTTTTTAAGCATTGCCTCGCAGTTGTCTCAGTTGCTTGAGCAGTCCGGCCGTGCCAGATTCGGTTAATCATGTTTCGCCGCGCTTCTCCATTTTACCTCCCCTTATGGCACCCACAAGAGTTCGTATTTTTGCAGCCTCTTCCGTGGGAGTGTTCCCAAAATAGCGTTTGAATTCCCGGCTAAACTGGGAGGCACTTTCATATCCTACTTTACTGGCGGCATTACTGGCATTGATTCCATCTTGGGCCATCAATAATCTGGCTTTGTGTAAACGAATATTTTTCAGGTATTGCAGGGGTGATGAGGCGGTGACCGCCTTGAAGTTGTTATGGAAAGACGACACGCTCATGTTGGCTTCACTGGCCAGGGTTGGGATATCAAATGCAGTATCGAATTCTGTATGCATTCGTTTCAGCACTTTGGTGATTTGACTGAAATGACTGTGACGGGATGCCAATGAGCGTAACGCGCCACCCTGTTCGCCGCTGAGTACTCGGTAGATGATCTCCCTGATAATCTGTGGACCCAGTATGCGTCCATCGAGAGGCTTACCCAGACATTCCAATAAACGTGTAGTGGCATCGATTAATTCATCGGTCAGTGCTGTCGAGTAGATGCCCCGTGGCACCGGTCCCGACAAGAAACCGCTATCATCCATCTGCAGCAATAGCTCGCTCACCCGAGAGGCATCTACACTGATCGAAATCCCCAGTAATGGTTCGCTTGGGCTGGCGATGGTTTCACAGTCTAAGGGAAGCGGCACTGAAAGGACCAGGTAATTATGTGGGTCATAGGTATAGACCTCATTTGCCAAATAGCCGAGTTTGCGCCCCTGGGCAATGATCACGATGCTAGGCTCATAGGCTACCGGCATTCTGGGAATGGAGGTGTTCGACCGAATGAATTTGACCTCCTTGAGCGATGATTCGGTAAACCACTCTTTGGTCGCAAGCGGTTCCAAAAGTTCAATCAAACGTTTTTTTTTGCTGATTTCAGAGCGATCTGTCATGTCGTGACATTTCTCGATTTCTATTTTCATGTAGAAAGCATACCAATCTGACCGCAGACATACATTAAAAATATAGTGAATTATAGAATCAGGCAAACCTTTGAGAGGGACGTGTATTGACCGACCTGGGACACCGTTCTACACTAAATAAGCTTCAAGCCCATATCATAACGCGTCGATATTTCACGTTCACACTAAAAGGAGATTGAGAATGAACAGCATTATTAAAGGCAAAGTGGTTATAGTAACTGGCGCCAGCAGTGGCCTTGGCGCGGCAACCGCACGGCATCTGGCCGAACGGGGTGCGTTACTGGTCTTGGGCGCTCGTCGCAAAGATCGCCTTGAATCTCTGGCCAATGATATTCGTGCTGCCGGTGGCAAGGCTGAAGTTTTGGTGACTGACGTGACCCGAAAAGACGATGTGGTAGCGCTGGCCAATGCCGCAATCAGCCATTTCGGTCGTATTGATGTGCTCGTCAACAACGCCGGCTTTATGGCAATCGCTCCATTGGCCGAAACCAGAACCGACGAGTGGGACCGCATGGTCGACATCAACATTAAGGGGGTGCTCTATGGCATAGCAGCGACCCTGCCGATATTCCAGAAACAGGGTAGTGGCCACTTCATCAATATTGCTTCAGTGGCCGGGAGCAAAGTTTTTAGTCCGGGAGGTGTGGTCTATAGCGGTACCAAGTTCGCAGTGCGAGCGATCAGCGAGGGTTTGCGCCACGAAGTCGGAGGCATGATCCGGACCACCACTATCTCTCCCGGAGCGGTTGTCTCCGAATTGAAAAATGGAAGTTCGCATCAGCAGAGTGCGGAATTTCTCAACGATTTTTACCAGATCGCTATCCCGGCAGATTCGGTTGCAAGGGCAATTGCCTACGCCATCGAACAACCTGCTGATGTGGATATCAATGAGATCATTTTGCGTCCTGCGGTTCAGGATTTCTAGATTCCGTAGGCAGTTGTTTCACACCCAAAAGGCGGCAAAATAATCAGGCCGCCTTTTGGATTTGACCGGTGGTGAGTCTGCGCTGCCGACGAAATTGCCCAGGTGTGTATTTTAAACCACCAATCGTTTGCGGTGGCAAGAAAACGGTCCAGCGGGTATTTTGTTCGCCATGCTTAGACTGACTGAAATTCGACTCCCCATTGACCACGCCGAGGCCGAGCTGGCGGCGGCGATCATCGCCCGCCTCGGTATCCCGGCCGCCGAGCTGATCAGCTACACCATCTTCCGGCGCGGAGTTGACGCGCGGCAGGCCCACGCCATTGTCTTTGTCTATACCCTGGATCTTGAGCTGGCCCACGAGGCCGACCTGTTGGCACGGTTTGCGGGCGATCCGCATCTCCGCCCCGCCCCGGATACCACCTATAAGTTTGTCGCCCGCGCCCCGGCGGCCCCGCTCCCTGATCGGCCGGTGATCATCGGCATGGGACCCGCCGGCCTCTTTGCCGGGCTGATCCTGGCCCAGGCCGGCTTTCGGCCGCTGCTCCTGGAGCGCGGCAAGCCGGTGCGGGAACGGACCAGTGACACCTTCGGCCTGTGGCGCAAGGGGGTGCTCGACCCGGAATCCAATGTCCAGTTCGGCGAGGGTGGGGCCGGCACCTTTTCCGACGGCAAGCTGCACACCCAGATCAAAGATCCCAAGCATTACGGCCGCAAGGTCTTGCAGGAGTTCGTCAAGGCCGGGGCGCCGCCGGAGATCCTCTACGTCAGCAAGCCGCACATCGGCACCTACAAACTGGTGGGCATGGTGGAAAAGATGCGGGCCGAGATCCAGGCCCTGGGGGGCGAGATCCGCTTTCAGAGCCGGGTGGATGATATCGAGATCAAAGACGGCCGGGTGGGCGGAGTGGTGCTGGCCAATGGCGAACGGATGGCCACCCGCCATCTGGTGGTGGCCATCGGCCATAGCGCCCGCGATACCTTTGAGATGCTGCACCGGCGCGGGGTCTATCTGGAGGCCAAGCCCTTTTCCATCGGCTTGCGCATCGAGCACCCCCAGTCGCTCATCGACCGCAGCCGCTATGGCGAGCAGGCCGGCCATCCGTTGCTCGGCGCCGCCGATTACAAGCTGGTCCATCACGCCGGCAACGGCCGTTCGGTATACAGCTTCTGTATGTGTCCGGGCGGCACCGTGGTCGCCGCCACTTCGGAACCGGGACGGGTGGTGACCAATGGCATGAGTCAGTATTCGCGCAAGGAGCGCAACGCCAACAGCGCCATCGTGGTGGGGATCTCGCCGGCCGACTATCCGGATGGGCCTCTGGCCGGCATGGAATTTCAGCGGTTCTGGGAGGCGCGGGCCTTTGCGCTGGGCGGCTCCAACTATCAGGCCCCGGCGCAGCTGGTTGGCGATTTCCTGGCCGGTCGGCCTTCCACCGAATTGGGATCGGTGAAGCCATCCTACACCCCCGGGGTCCAACTCTGCGATCTCAGCCAGGCCCTGCCCGACTACGTGATCAACGCCATCCGCGAGGCCTTGCCCGCCTTTGCCAAGCAGATCAAGGGGTTCGACCTGGCCGATGCGGTGCTCACCGGGGTGGAGTCGCGGACCTCGTCGCCGGTGCGCATCAAGCGCCACCTCATCAACCTGGAGAGCGTCAACACCAGGGGGCTCTACCCCACCGGCGAGGGCGCGGGCTATGCCGGCGGCATCCTCTCCTCGGCGGTGGACGGCATCAGGGTGGCTGAGGCCCTGTCGTTGAGCCTGCTTGATGCGGCCGAGCAGGGCTAATCGGCGGCCATGCATACTCCCACGATTGCCCCCGGTCCGGCCCGGGATGCCTGGCTGATTTTTCCACCCTTTGCCGATCCGACCTGGGCCTACGTCGGGCTGCCCACCCTCAAGGGCTATCTGGAGCAGCGCAAGATCAAGGTCGCCATTCGGGATTACAATCTGGAGGGCCTCTATTTCCTCCTGGCCGCCGAGACCATGGCGGACTGGCGACAGAGACTGACCAGTCGTTTGCATGCCCTGAATCGCCGAAAAAAATTGACCCGTTATGAGGAGATGGAATATTGGCGGGTGGCCGAGGCCCTGCCGCGCTGCCGGGATTATGGCGATTGCCTGGCGGTGATGCGCGATCCGCGCCGTTTTTACCAGCCAAGACAATATCGCCAGGCGCGGGACGGGTTCGAGGATCTGTTCCAGGTGCTGGAGGCGGTCTGTTTTCCCTTCCGGTTCAGCTTCAACCGGGCCGACCACCTGGTGGCGCCCTGGGATTTCCAGCTCCTCGACTACTATCTCGCCGAGCAGCGCAGCCCGTTTGACCGGTTCTACCGGCAGCAGCTGGCCGAGCTGGGCCAGCCGCGATTCATCGGCCTGTCCCTCACCTTTGTCTCCCAGATTCCCGAGACCTTCTATCTCTGTCGGTTGATCAAGGAGTTTTTTCCGACCTGTTTCGTGATGCTGGGCGGGCCCTGCATCGATCAGATTGTCCGGAACAGCGACCCGGCGACGGTCGATCGGCTCTTCGATCATGTGGACGCCGTGGGCCTGGGGGAAGGGGAGAAGACCCTGGAGCAGCTCCTGCCGTTGCTGGCGGCGGGCCCTCTTGAGCCCGGGCGCTTGGCCGCCATCCCCAACCTGATGATGCGGGGGACTGCTCCCGGGGGTGTCGTGCAGGGCCCGGCCCTGACCCTTGACCTGGCCGGCGCGGCCCCGCCCGACTATGCCGACCTGGCGCTGGACCGCTATCTGGCCCCTGAGAGGCTCCTGCTCTATAGCCCGACCCGGGGGTGCTACTGGAACAAGTGTTCATTCTGCAGCTATGGCTTCAACCAGTCGGGCCGCCACGCCTACCGCGAGATCCCGGTGGCTCGGGCGGTTGCCGACCTGCGGGATCTGCAACGGAAATTCGGGGTGACCAATTTTTATCTCTCCGCCGATGTCCTTTCGCCGGCCTATGCCCTGGCCCTGGCCCAGGGGATCATCGACGCCGGGCTTGAGATCCGCTGGTCCACCGACCTGCGCATCGAGGCCGCCTACACCCCGGAACGGTGCCGCTTGCTATACCGGGCCGGGCTCCGGGCCGTGGCCTTTGGCATCGAAAGCGGCGCCGATCGGGTCCTGCGCTTGATGAACAAGGGGGTAGACGTGGAGCTGATCCGGCGGATCAACCGGAATTTCCACGAGGCCGGGATCTCCACCAGCTGGATGACCTTTCTTGGGCATCCCGGCGAAACGGTGCAGGAGGCGGAGGAGACCCTTGAGTTGATCGACCGGCAAGGCGAGCTGGTCGATCAGTTTATTGCCGGCGAGTTCAACCTCACCCCCGGCTCATTGATTGCCTGCCATCCCGACCAGTATGGCATCGCCGCGGTTTACCATACCCGGGGCGATGTCTTTCGGCTCTTCCCGCTTTTCCGGCCGGCTGAAAATTTGGTGCCAACATTGGGGCGGGACGGGCTGGAGGAACGAATCGAGACCCTTTCCCACCGTTACCATCTGGACCATTACCCCTGGGCCGGGGCGATCTCCACCCACCACTCCTTTCTCTATCTGCGGCATGGCGGGCAGCGGGTTTTTGCGACGCCCTGGCCGCAACCCGCCCAAAAGGGGGGGCGGCCAGGCGCCGCTGCCCCGGTGCAACTGAAATTCTCCCCGGCCCAGTGCCAAAGGCGCGAGCAGGCCTTCATGGGGCGCTATCTTGCCGAGGCCCTGCGCCCGGCTGGAAACGGCCGGCCAGCCCCCTTGAGTTTCGGGCATTTTCTTCAGGCCCTGCGGCAAAGGTGAGCCGAGGCGCCGGCCGGCGCCTCGGGCAACCGCGGGGGATTTTGCGGTTTGCGCTAAATCGCGGGGCTCGTTATACTGTGGCCCCTGCGATGGTTGGCGCCTTGCCCGCCTTAAGACTCCGCAGCCAACCTTCCCGAACCCGGCTTGGGGGTTCGGTTTACCCTTTGGACGCCACGGACAGGAAGCGAGGAGTATGCAGATCTGGGTTGATGCCGATGCCTGCCCCAAGGTGATCAAGGAGATCCTGTTCCGCGCCGCCCAGCGGCTGCGGACCCCCTTGGTGCTGGTTGCCAATAAGGTTTTGCGAACCCCGCCGTCCCCCTATATCCGGGCGATGCGGGTGGGAGCCGGGTTGGATGTGGCGGATAATGCCATTGTGCGGGAGATGGCGGCCGGCGACCTGGTGATTACCGCGGATATCCCCTTGGCGGCCGCGGTGATCGGTCGCGGCGGCCATGCCTTGAACCCCAGGGGGGAATTTTACTCCACCGAGAATATCGCCGAGCGGCTGGCCATGCGCAATTTCATGGACGAATTGCGGGAAACCGGGGTTAACACCGGTGGGCCGGCGGTCCTCAATCAGAAGGACCGCCAGGCCTTTGCCAATCAACTGGATCGATTTCTGACCAGCCACGGCGGGTGAGTCTGCCGGCCGGTGGCGGTTTCACCCGCCGGCCGGTTTGGCCTTATACCCCAACTTCACCAGGGCCTCGACCAGGGTAGCGCGATGATCGCCCTGGATTTCAATCACCCCGTTTTTGACCGCGCCGCCACAGCCGCATTGCTGCTTGAGCTGTTTGGCCAGCTGTTTGAGTTCCGCCTCGGCCAGCGGCAACCCGGCGATCAGGCAGACGCCGCTGCCCTTGCGGCCCTTGGTCTGCCGACTTACCCGCACCACGCCGTCGCCGGGCGGGCGGCTTTTCTCCTTGCTGCAACAACATTGTTTAACCGGGTGGCCGCAGCCCGGACAGGCGCGGCCGGTTTCGGTGGAGTAAATCAGGCCGGGCGAGGTTGATTTCTTCATTGGTTCGGTTGTTGGGCGGTTAATTCCGCCAGCCGTTTGGCGGCCTCGGCAGCCTGGCTGCTCTCCGGGTGCTGGGCGATGATCCGCTGGTATAGTTTGGTGGCATGGGGGTAGTTTTGTTGCAGGACCTCAAAGTCGGCCGTCTTCAGCAGTTCTTCCGGGCTCGGGCCGCAAGCAACCAGCAACAGAGAGATGCAGAGGAGTATTTTTTTCATGGGTAAGTCCAGTCTCGGAGGTGTAAGGATATGGCGCCTGGCCGTTTTTTAGCACACAACAGGAAAAAGCCAAAGGGGGGGCCGCATTTTTCATCCGAGCCCGCGCCAAGATTGGCCACTAGTCAGCCGCTCGTGAAAAAGCAGGCGATGTATTTGCCGCGCACCAGGCGGACCACCGCCTCCTTGCTGCTCTCGGCCGGGCCGGCCCCCTTGCGGACCAGCAGAATCCGGACCTTGTGGCCCTTGCGGAAGTTATGGGTTTCCTTGCAGTAGAAGCTTAAATGATCGTTGTCCAGGGTTTTGACGGTGATGTTCGTATACTGGTGCTGATCAGCATGGTCGATGACGGTTACTCGTAAGTCCCGGGCGGTCTCGGGACGGATGTCGAATCTGACGTGAAAAATCTTGCCGCAGAGGCAGGTCACTTCCAGGTCCCTGGCGCGAAAACGGCTGATCACCCCGGCCGATACACTCACGGTCTTGGCGCAGGATGGGCAGGTGACTGTGGTCCTTTCGCCGCTGGCCACCTTGATCCGGGTTGGGGCGGCAATGGTCAGATCTTCCATGCGGGCCTCTACTGTAAGCATAGCATAACCCGGCGGCGGTGGCAGCTCTTTTGGCGGACGGGCCGAGCACCGATCCTTTACGGGGCGGGCGGCAGAAAGCGGTTCAGGGTCTCAAGCAGGACAGCGGTGGCCACCGGTTTGGCCAGGACTTCCTTGATGCCGGCGGCGAGAATTTCTTTCTTGTCGGTCAGGTCCGCATGGCCGGACAGCAGGATGATCGGCAGGCCGGGGCTGATGGCCAGCAGTTCGCGGGCCAGTTCGAGGCCGCTGAGCTCCGGCATGGATTGGTCGGTCAGCACCAGGTCAAAGGTCTGGGGAGCCTGGCGAAAGATTGCCAGGGCCTTGCGGGGATCGCTACAGACCGTGGCTCGGCAGCCGACCTCCTCCAGCAGGAAGCTGAACATCTGCAGGATCATTGGTTCGTCATCCACCACCAGGATGGCGCCGGATAATTTTTTAAATGGATTATTTTTCATTTTCATATGCGCTAGGCTACGTTATTTGGCCGGATTTTGCCAAGCATTTTGGCGGGCGCCGGGGGAGGGGCGAGCAGGACGGCTTGGTGGTGCCGGAGAACGGTCCGCTCGCGGGTCGGCAGGAAGGCGATGATTCCGTCTTCTGCCGTTTGGTTAAGCCCCAGGGCGATTAAGGCCCGGCCGGAAAATTCCGCAAAGGTGACCTTCTTGAAGAATTCGTTGCGGGTCGCGTGGTCGTAAAGGGGCGGGTGGCTTTGCGGCCACTGGTGCCAGAGACGGTCCCGCACCGTGCTGAGCGGGGTGGCGGGTTGCAGTTCGGCGGGCAGGAAGCGGTGGCCGCAGGCCAGCCAGTCGTAACGCAGGATCTCCAGCAACAGGTCGCCATCCGAATCTGCGGCGACCAGTCGGCACAGCAGGCGGTTGGTCAATTCCTGGGTCGGGGCGAGGCGAAAAAAATCATGGGCCTGGCAGAGGGCCAGCAAACGCTCGAAAAAGGCAAAGGCGTCGTCCCTGGTCTGGCGCAGGTAGGTGAAAAAATTTCTGAAATAGCGGTTGTTGAAAAAGGCCTCGACGCATTCGCCGAACCAGAAGAGCTGGCGCAGCTCTTCTGGTGTCAGCCATTTGGTGGCCAAGACCGCATAGGGCGGCGTGGTGCTGGCCAGCAATCCGAACTCCTGCCGCCGTTGATCCAGCTCGGTGCCGGGCAGGACCTTGAGCAACCCCATCTGGAGATGATGGGGGTTGAGCCCGAAGGCATCGTTGAAGGATGCCCTGAAGCTTGCCGTGGTCTCAAAGGGGAGGCCGAGGATGAGATCCAGGTGAACATGGATCCGTTCCAGGCTGGTCAGCCGGGCGATATTGCCCATGGCCCTGGCTGGGTCCATGGCGCGGTTGATGGCCGCCAGGCTGTCCGGATTGGTGGTCTGTAGGCCGATCTCAAAATCGAAACGGCCGGCCGGCACGGTGGCCAGGAATTCAAAAATCTCATCATTGAACAGATCCGGGGCGATCTCGAAATGGCAGGTGGCATCACCGGCATGGTCAACGAGGAAGCGCCAGATGCTTAAGGCCCGGTTCAGGTCGGCGTTGAAGGTGCGATCCACGAAGCGCAGGCTGGTGGGGGAATGGGCCAGGAGAGTGGTTAGTTCCCCTTGCACGGTCGCCAGGTCTTTGCGGCGGATGCCCTTGTCGATGGATGACAGGCAGTAGGAGCAGTTGAATGGGCAGCCCCGGGTGGATTCATAGTACAGGTAACGGTTGCGCAGGCTGGCGTCAAAGTCGGCGGCCAGATAGGGCAAGGGGAAGGCGGGGGCCGGGGCGGCGCTGTATTCGCGCCGCAGGGTAGAGTTTTGCAGGTCGCGGTAAAAATCCGGCGGCAGTCCTTCGACCTCGCCCCGGACTATGGTGCATTGGGCCGGCCAGTCGGAGTTTCCGTGGCTTACCTGCGGGCCGCCGAGGATGATCGGGCAGTGCGGCAGAATCGTCGTCAGATCGCGAACCAGGCGGCCGATATAGTCGGCGTTCCAGATATAGACCGAGAAAAAGCAGGCCGTGGGTTCCTGGCCGGCGATGGTTTGCAGGGTGGCAAAATAGGGATCGTTGATGGTGAACTGGAAGAGTTGCACCGCGCAGGTCGGCAGGTGGCGGACAACTTCGTTGCGCACCGCGAACAGGGCGGGGCAGGAATGGACAAAGCGGGCGTTGACCGCCGCGAGTACGTATCGCATGGCCTGGTTTTTGGTTCTCCGGGAGTCGGACCGCCGGAGGGGGCGGTTGCTGGTATTTTCGGGTCACGATACCGGGTCGGGGCGGGTTTGACAAGCACGACCGGCGAGAAAGTGTGAGGCTGAGCGCTATTGCCTTGACGCAGGCTGTCGCCATTGGGTTTAATGGGTGATTCAATGATGGGCCCGGGCCGGCGGATCGGCACGCGGATGTACCGGCCGGGTCCGGCCGCCTTGAGTATAATTGCAACCGGTCGCCATGGCCGGGGGCGGCGCGATTTGAGGCCGCCGACAGGGAATGGATGGAGCTAGCCGGCGAGAGGTCATTGAGAAACGGTCAAGGAGCATGGATACATGCATTGTTTAACGAAGCGCGCTTATGCCGCCCTATTGGTGTGTTTGTTACTGATTATGAATGCGACAGAGATTAAGGCCACCCAGCTGGCCCAGCATCTATACAAGAAGACCCTGGATAACGGTCTCACCCTGTTGGTCAAGGAGACGCCGGGGAAGCGGGCCGCCACGGTCCAGTTCTGGGTAAAGGCCGGCAGTGTCTATGAGGGGCCGGACGAGGGCGGCATCACCCACCTGATCGAACACATGATCTTCAAGGGCACCGAAACCCTGGGGCCCGGCGCCCTGGCCGAGACCATCGAGGCGTTTGGCGGCCGGATCAATGCCTATACCAGCTACGAGTATACGGTCTATCATGCCACCCTCTCTTCCCGGCACTGGGAAAAGGCCCTGGAGGTGTTGACCGACGCCGTGCTCCACTCCACCTTTGATCCGGAGGAATTGGAGCGCGAGAAGCAGGTGGTGCTGGAGGAGATCCGCATGCGCAACGATCGGCCGACCTCCAGGCTGTTTCAGGAATTGATGACCAGCGCCTATACCGTGCATCCGTATCGTTTGCCGATCATCGGCACCAAGGAGAGCGTTGCCGGCTTTACCCGCCAGGATATTCTCGACTACATGGCCAAGAATTATAATGCCGAGAATTTTGCCGTGGTAATCGTCGGCGATGTCCATTTTCCGCAGGTGCTGGCCAAGACGCGGGAGTTGCTGGCCGCTCTGCCCAAGGGTGGCAACGGCCGGCCCGAGATGGCCCGGGAGCCCATGCCGGCCAAGGCGAATCTTTTTAAGCTGACCGAGGACGTCAACCAGACCAACCTGGCCCTGGCGCTGCCCGTTGCCCGGTTCGCGGATCCCGACACCCCGGTGCTGGATGTGCTGGCGCAGATCCTGGGCCAGGGAGAGACCTCGCGGCTCTATGATTCCCTGCGCAACGAAAAGCAACTGGTCTACCGGATCAACGGTTCGGCCTTTACCCCGCATGACCCGGGGCTGCTGGAGATCAGCGCCACCCTGGAGGCGGACAAGGTCGAGGCGGCGCTCACCGCCATTCTGGAGGAGTTGTTCAAGCTTAAATATGTGCCGGTCAGCGACGAGGAACTGCAACGGGCCAAGACCAATCTGGAAAGTGATTTTGTTTTCAACCTGGAAAGGGTGGAGGGCCAGGCCCGGGTGCTGGGTTCTTTTGAATTCCTGGCCGGCGATCCCCGGGAGGATGATTACCTGGAGCAGATCCGGGCGGTCAGCAAGGAGGATATCCTGCGGGTGGCCAACCATTATTTCCGGGGCGAACGGCTCACCGCCGGCCTGCTGGCGCCCCAAGCCGCCGTTATCAATCTTGATGTCCAGGGCCTGACCGGAATCATCGAACGGGCCGAATCCCTGGCGCGGATCGGGGTGCCCACCTCCCTGGTGGCCGATACCTATCTGCCCGATGTCCACCATTTCCAGTTGGCCAACGGCATTCGGCTTCTGGTGCGTGAGGACCACGAGGTCTCCACGGTGGGGGTGCACGCCGTTTTCCCCGGTGGCCTGCGGGGCGAGACCGAGGCCACCAACGGCGCCTTTGCCTTTATCAGCGAATTGTTGCCCAAGGGGACCAAGCAGATGGGGGCCCGGGAGCTGGCCGTGGCCGTGGGTGACATGGCCGGGGAGATCGCGGGCTTTAACGGCAAGAATACCTTCGGGTTGCGGGCCGATTTCCTGGCCCGCTATTTTGATCAAGGCATGGCCTTGGTGCGTGACGTGTTGCTGACCCCGGCCTTTGAGCCGGCCGAGGCCGAAAAGATCCGGCCGGAACTGCTGGCCCAACTCCGGCAGCAGGAGGATTCCCTGCCCTCCCTGGCCTTTCGGGAATTTAATCGGCTGCTTTTTTCCGGGCACCCTTACGGCCTGAATACCTTGGGCGCCGAGGAGGCGTTGCGGGGCTTCACGGTGGATGATCTGCGGCGGATCTATGCGGATCACGCCGTGCCGGATCAGATGGTGCTGGCGGTTTCCGGGGACGTGGATCCGGAAAAGGTGTGGGAGAAGGCCAAGGAGCTGTTCGGCGATTGGCAGGGCAAAGCGGCGGTCACCTCCGACCTGGCCGAGGAGAGCTTCCTGCCGCCGGAACTGCCGGGCGAACCGGATTTTCTGACCATTCCCCGGGACAAGGAACAGACCCATATCATCATCGGCTTCCTTGGGGCCTCGCTGATCGACGAGGATCGTTTCGCCGTCGAGGTGATGGAAAATCTGCTCGGCGGCCAGAGCGGCCGGTTATTCATGGAGTTGCGCGACAAGGAGAGCCTGGCCTACAGCCTCTCGGCCTTTTCCCTGCTTGGCCTGGACACCGGCTCCTTCGGGGTCTATATCGGCACCAGCCCCGAGAAGCGGGACGCGGCGGTGCAAGGGGTTTGGCGGGAGTTGCAGCGGTTGTGTCAGGGCCTGGCCGGCGAGGAGGAGCTGCAACGGGCCAAAAATGTGGTGATCGGCCAATATGAATTGGGATTGCAGACCCATAGCGCCCAGTCCCTGGAGATGGCCCTGAATGAGATTTACGGCCTGGGCCAGGATTTCGGCAATCGCTATGTCGAGGCGGTCAATAAGGTGGATGCCGAACAGGTTCGGCGGGTGGCGCAGAAATATATCCAGCCCGACCATTATGTGATGGTCACCGTGGGCGCCGCTGCCGGCGAACCCGCACCGGTCGAGGCGGAGCAGGGAGGTGAGGTCGATGAATAAGAAGATGATCGCCCCGTCCATTCTGTCGGCCGATTTCTCCAAGCTGGGCGAGGAGATCAAGGCGGTGGAGGCGGCGGGCGCCGATGTGATTCACGTGGATGTGATGGATGGCCATTTCGTGCCCAACATCACCATTGGGCCGCTGGTGGTCGACGCGGTTCGCAAGGTGACCGAGTTGCCCCTGGACGTGCATCTGATGATCGAAAATCCGGATCGTTACATATCCGGCTTTGCCAAGGCCGGGGCCGACTGGATCACCGTGCATGTGGAGACCTGTCCCCACCTGCACCGTACCATCCACCACATCAAGGAGTTCGGGAAAAAGGCGGGGGTGGTGTTGAATCCGGCCACGCCACTGGAAAGCCTGGAGTATATCATCGATGATGTGGATCTGGTGATGCTGATGAGCGTTAATCCGGGGTTTGGCGGGCAGTCGTTTATTCCGTTTACCCTTACCAAGATCAGGCGGCTGGCCGAGATGATCCGGGAGCGGGGTCTCAAGGTCGGGATAGAGATCGACGGCGGTGTGGCCCCGGCCACTATTCCCAGCATTTCCAAGGCCGGCGCCAATATCTTTGTCGCCGGCTCGGCGGTCTTTGGCAAGCCGGATTATGCCCAGGCCATCGGCGAGTTGAAAAAGCTCTGGTAACTCTACCAGGGTCTCCCTTGTTGTCCTTAATCCACGCCGACCAGGGTATGGTCGGCGTGCAGACCGCGCCAGAGGGCGGCCGTGCGGCTGGCCTCGGCCTTGACGGTGATCGCCTTTTCCACCTGTTGGCCGGATTGATCCCTGACCGTTAGCCGGATTATCGGGTTGGGGTAGTCCACCGTGTAAAAATGGGACGGGACCATGAAGGAGATGGCCGAGCCGGAAGCGTTGAGGCTCCTGAGTCGCACCGGCACGCCGGCCTGTTGCTGCCAGCTGAAAACCAGGCTGGCCGGCTGGTCGTCGCGGGTGGCGCTGGCATCGATGATCACCGTCTCGCCCACGCTGTATACCTCCTTGGCCAACGGCTTGAGTTCGATGGCCGGGGGCGGGTCGCCCGATTCCACCTCAATGGTCAAGCGGCGGATCTTGGAGCGGATTCCGGCCAGGTTGAAGCGATAGTCAAGCCAGGCCTGGCCGCTGGCATAGGGGTCGGGCTTGAACAGGTGGCGGTCGCGGTTGAGCCGGGTCAGGGTGCCGATCAGTTTCTTGTCGAGGATCTCCACGGTTACCTTGCGGTTATATGGAGTGTCGTTACTCTGCTCCCAAAGAGTCGGCCAGTCGATATAGAGGCTGCCGGTGCTTGTGGTCTTGAGCTGGAGATTTTCGGCCAAGACTAGCGGCATGCGGGGTTCCATGGCCTTGGCCGGTTTCGGCTTGGCTGGTGCCGCCATGGTCGGCCCGGTTATCCGGACGCTGGCGCTGCCGATGACGCCCTGTTCGTCGCTGACCCGATAGGCAAAGCGGTCTTCCCCGGCGAAGTCCGGGTTGGGCCGGTAGGTAAGCCTGGGCAATTCCCCGGCAAGCTGGCCTTTCTCCGGCAGGGCGATCAGGGCAAAGGACACGGCCTTGCCCGAGTTGCTCGGGTCGGTGAGCATCAGTTCGAGGGGGGTGCCGTTCGGGTCCAAGGCATATTCCAGGCTGGTAAGTTCAGTCCGAGCCGGGGCCGGGGCGGGGGGGGGCGGCTTGATGGTTTTCAGGCCCGGCAAGGCTGGCCCCGGGCCGACGGGCAAGGATACCGGCGCCTCGGCCAGTTTGGTGGCCGGCTGGAGCAAGGGGGCGGCGGTCTCTTGGATGGTGGTCTCCGGCCGCGGCGGGGTTGGCAGCGGGGCCGGGGGCGACGGCGGGGCCTGCTGGGCAAACTGCTGGCGATCGGCGGGCGGAATGGCCGGGGGCTTTCCGGGTTTGTAGAAATTCAGGTACCAGGAGGCCCCCAGCAGGAGGGCGAGACCAAGCCCGGTAGAGGCCCAGAGAACCCGACTCTTGGCGGTTTTTAGCAGCCAGGCCGGCAGCATGGCCTTTTTGCCGCCGCCGGTGCTTTCTTCCTGCCGGTCGCCGAGGTCGAATTCGGTCCTGTCGTCGTCGGCATCGGCATCGGCCACGACTTCCAGTTCATCCTCGACCCCTTCATCCAGCTCGTTACCCGAGAAACTGAAGGTGTCGTCGGCCTGGCCAGGCAAGGCTGGTTCGGAGGGGAAGAGTTCCTCTTCTTCGCCGGCGTGGGACGCAAATAACTGATCCATCTCCGACCGGTCCGGGGACTGGGTGTCGTCGTGGGGCGGAATGGTTTCGCCCAGGAGTTGGTCGAGGTCCGATTGGTTGGGGGGCGTGGCCGCGGCGCGGGCGCTGGGCTTTTCGGTCGTGTCGGCGGTCAGGTATTCGTCCATGTTGGACTGGAAGAAATCCTCCGTTTTCCCTGGGGTTGCCGGCGTGGTATCGGCCTCGTCGAGGTCGGCCGCGGCCTCTTCGCTGTCGCCGGCGGCAAAGAGGGCATCGATCTCGTTCTGGTCGATGGGCGCGTCGGATTCCTCCTCCGTGGTTTGGGCGGTCTGGGTGGCCGAATCCACCGCCCGGTCGATTTGCTCGCCCAGGCTGTCCATGTCGAAGTCGGCGTCTTCGGTTTCATGGATCTGGCGGCTCCCGGTTTTTTTGAGAGGCACCTCTTCTTCGTTGTCGGCGGCAAAGAGGGCGTCAATGTCGTGCTGGCCGATTGGTCCGTCCTCGCTCACCTGGGGCTGGGGCGGGGCAGCGGCCGGGGCGGAGTCGTCGCCGCCGGCAAAGAGAGAATCGATGTCGTTCTGGCCGAGCGGTCCATCCTCGTCCGCTTGGGGCTGGGGCGGGGCAGCGGCCGGGCCGGAGTCGTCGCCGCCGGCAAAGAGTGAATCGATATCATCCTGGCCGAGCGGCCCGTCCTCGCTCTCCGG
>Ga0224496_10001250_pt1 | contig 16032 bp, 10 predicted proteins | sample SF_Jul11_sed_USG_2_FD_168127 | JGI IMG/M metagenome (GOLD analysis project Ga0224496, IMG submission 168127) | Sediment microbial communities from San Francisco Bay, California, United States - SF_Jul11_sed_USGS_8_1 | ecosystem: Environmental > Aquatic > Marine > Sediment | place: USA...
AAAGCAGGTTATTAAAAATCTGGGTCAGATCGTTGTTGTTGCAGGATACGGACGGTTTTTCTTTGCCAATCAGTTTGTAATTGATCTGAATGCCCTTGGGATTGGCCATATGTTTGATTGTTTGAACCGAAGACAGGGCGATCTCGTCGAGGGAGACGGGGATTTGTTCGAAGTTTTCATTTTGCGCCTGAATTTGAGAAAGTGTCAGGATATCGTTGATCATGCTTAAGAGGAACTCGCCTGAGCTACGGATATGCCCCAGGTATTCGGTTTGCAGTTCAGGTGGCACGACTTCATCCAGCATGATCCTGGTGAATCCTAAAATACCGTTCAGTGGTGATTTCAGGTCGTGGGAAGTGACGGTCAAAAATTCGTCCTTAAGCTTGTTTAAGTGCTTTAGTTCTTGAACCTGTTCGAAAAGTTTTTTATTTAACACGCGGGATTCTAGATGAACCCGGATTCTGGCAACCAATTCTTCCTTGGCAAATGGCTTGATCACATAATCAGAAGCTCCCGCCTTGAACATTTCCAGGATGGAGTCCCTCTCGGACATGGCACTTAAGAAGATGATGGGTGTGGTGCGGTTGCCGAATTCATTTCTGATCTTTTGGCAGAGTTCCTCACCGTTCATCTGCGGCATTAAAAAATCCGTCAGGACAAGATCGATTTCGGATTCCTTGGTCTGAAAGATTTTCAAAGCTTCCACCCCGTTAGCCGCAAGCAGCGTGACGATGCCTTCTGACTGTAGTATGTTGTTGAGCAGGTGACGGCTCATGTCGTTGTCTTCGACAACCAGTGTCACGAGTCCCTTCAGAGCGGATTCCTGTCTTAAGAGCTTGTTGACAGTTTTCAAGACTTCTCCTTTTAAAAAAGGTTTAGTGATGAAATCGCTGACCCCGACCTGAAAGCCCTTGGCCCGGTCTTCGAGTGTGTCATTGGAAGTGATGAAAATAATGGGGAGCTGGTTTTGCGATAAAGAGAGATTTGGCTGAATTTCGGTGCGGATTTTAAAACAGGTGTCAAATCCGTTCATCTGAGGCATTTCGACATCCATGGTGATCAGGTGTGGCTGAATATCCGGTATTAATTCCAGAGCACTGAGTCCGTTTTTAGCTTCAAAAATCTCATAACCACCAGATTTAAGCTCTTTTGCGATTAGGGCGCGCACAATATCGTTGTCTTCAACGACCAAAATTCTCATGTTGCCTCTTGTTTAAGGTATCTTTATCATAAAATGATCCATCTCACTCGTCATGATGGGCACATGGCTCAAGGGTCAATGCGGATCAACCGGGTCGGAGAAGTCACGATCGGCATCTTGTCGATCTCGTTGATGGCGGCCCTGATGTCTTTTTCCCTGGCAATATGCGTTAAAATCACCACGGCCACTGGCAGACCGGGGACATGTTCCTTTGATTTCTGGATCATGCAACGGATGCTGATGTTGTTTTCTCCAAGGCTTTTCGTCAGAGAAGCCAAAACCCCAACTTTGTCCAGAACCGTGAATCGGAGATAGTACTCGGTCTCCAGTTCATCGATTGGCAGGATTTGTTTTTTTCGCAAATGTTCGATCTGAAAAGACAAAGGAGGCGGACTCGACGTGTCGCTAGAGGACAAAGCTCTTCCGATCTGGATCAGGTCGCCTAAAACAGCCGAAGAGGTTGGGTAAGAACCCGCTCCCGCGCCGTAACTGAGGGTTTCTCCCACGAAATTGCCCATGACCTGGACGGCGTTAAAGGCTCCGTTAACCGAAGCCAGGATTGAGTTTTTATTAACCAGGGTTGGGTGGACTCTGGCCTCGAAGCCCTTATCGTCATCTCTGGCTTTACCTAAAAGTTTGACGACGTAACCGAAATCATCGGCGATCTCGATATCGATCGGTTCGATTTGGGCGATGCCTTCGATATACAGAGATTTAAAATCGAAAATAGCGTTAAATGACAGGTTCATCAAAAGGATCAGCTTGTGCGCGGCATCGATACCCTCGATATCGAAAGTCGGATCGGCTTCGGCGAAACCTTTTTCCTGGGCTTCCTTCAAGGCGCTCAAAAAGGTTTCGTTCTTTTCGCTCATTGAAGAGAGAATGTAGTTTGCCGTGCCGTTGATGATACCCGAAATTTCCATAATCTTATCACCGCTGTAGCTTTCTCGGATGTTGCGTATGATGGGGATGCCACCGGCCACGCTGGCCTCGTAACCAAAAAGCCCTTTTGACGTGTAGGCGGCGTTGAAAATTTCTTCGGCACACTCAGCCAACAGTGCCTTGTTGGCAGTCACGACGGATTTTCCCTTTTTCAGGGATTGAAGGATAATACTTTTGGCCAGATCGATTCCTCCGATCAACTCTACCACGATATCGATCTCGGGATCATTGATAATATCGTTAATTTTATTGCTTATCTGAATATTTTTAAGGTCGATGCCCCTTTCTTTGTCGGGGTTGGCCGTAACGGCCCTTGTAATTCTTATTTCCCGCCCCAAGCGTTTTTTAATCAGTGAGCCGTTGTCATTTAGCTGGTTGACGACGCCTTTACCGACCGTACCAAGGCCGAACAGCCCGATGTTGATATAATTCTTCACAAAAAATCCCTAAAATCGATTGAGTTACACTTAGTAATAGTGTTTTTTGACTTTACTAATTAGATACATCACTTAGGCAATTTAGGTCAATAGGCAGTCAATTTTGAATCGAGGTGTTCTCTTAGCAGTTTTTTAAAGCTGCTCTTGATTAGCTTCGGTTTGTCTGCCGGGTCGAAGTAAAAATAATCGATCACCTGGTTGCCGATGGTGGTGATGGTGACCTGTTTTGGCTGGGCTTTAATCTCACTGAAGGCCAACAGGATTTTAAAGAGGCAAAAAGGATGATCGTAAAGAGAAATTTTGGCTACGAAAAACTCCTTGGTGATACGGCTGTAATGATTATTGCCGTCTTCATTTACCAGATAACCTTTTTCGCTCTCGGTAAAAAATTGCAGTTGAAAAAAAGCGTCCTGATCGTTTTTCCGTTTTTCAAGTTTCAGCTTGGGGATACTCATGTTGGCGATCATGCTTTCAAGTTCGATATTGGATAGTCCTTCTTTCTCATTGACTCTTGAAGTCTGGAAGTAGCCGATGATACCAACCTGCTGGTCGTTGTATAAAATCCGGTTGATCTTGCCGTTTTCGATATTGATGCCCTTATGGTTAATGGCATAGGCCACCTTTGTCTCAACCTGGGGGTCGCCCAAGCTATAAAACATCAGCGTGTCGTACTCACCCTGATCACCTTTGACGAAACTGATTCGGACCTCGTCACTTCTAAAGCGTTTGAACTGGAGGACCTGAGTCGCCAGAGTATCTACCGAAGAGCTGAGCAGGTGACGGTTGGGCACGGCGGAGAAAAACCACCTGATGACTTCCTTGTAGGGGCTGATCTCAAGGAGGTTCTCGAAACCTACCGATTGTCTTAAGGTTCGTTTGAAAGTCATTTTGTAACTCTCGACACTAATATTATCCAGGTGAGATTTATTGATGAATTCAAGATTGCTTTCAAGCTGGGGTTTTTGCTTTACGACCTTTTCGGATTTAGGCAGAGAGAGTTTTTCCAGGGGTTGGATGATCACCTCATCCAAACTTTTATCGCGGCACTGTTTGATGAAAAGCTCAAAAAGCACGGAAACTTTCAAGTCCTCGATGATTCGATCTAGGTAGTCGTGGGCGACAAAGTGCAGTGATTTCCGGTCCTTGGTCTGGATGAATTCGTCAAGGATGCTGATCGTTTTTTCAAAAAAGCTTTCCAGATGAGCGGACTTTTTGTTCAGTTCGGAGTTGACGCTTTTAAAGTCGCTGATATTGATCAGATAAAGCAGGATCGTTTTCTTGGGGTCTCGTTCGGCGAGCTCGAAGAACTTTAAGATTCCAAGATCCAGGTGGGTAGAGAGCTGGCTGTAGCGGACAACGGACTGATGATTTCTCACCAAAAGTCGCACCATGACAAGAAGGTCTGATTCGGAATCCCAACCCAGCTTGATCAGCATCTTGGCGGAGAGTTCGGGACCTGATTTTTCGTGATCCTTGTGAGGGTTGATTTTGCCCAGGTCGTGAAACAAAACCGCCCATTTCAAAGCGAAAAGATCATCCGGGCTGATCAATTGCCAGAAATCGGGTTCTTTGGCCTGAAGTTTGTTGATTTCCATTTCAACCTGGATGAGTGCCTTTACCGAGTGGACGCAAAGGGGGTATTCGTGAATGGAAAGGTTTCTTAGCAGGAATCTCATCTGGTTCACTTCGGGTAAAAAGACTCCCAGGAGGCTGGTTGATGAACCATTCCACTCGATATTACCCGAAATAACGATCATCTGGTCTACCGCTGAAGACGCTTTGTCCGCGATGAACAAATCATAGATAAAATCCTTGATCTTTTCTTTGGGGAAAGATTTTTTCTTCCTTTCCAGATTTGGAATGATCCTGGAGAAGGAATCAATCAGCTCCGGGCTTAAGCGGTAGCCTGTTTTGGCGAGATACAGAAAAAGCGAAAAAAGATTATCGGGATTTAAAAAAGTTTCTGTGAAAAGGTCTTCATGCAAGAAGGTTCTCCAGAAACTTTTCTTTAAGGGGTTGGGACTGTGGCTGGTTTGTCCGGCTGTGTTGGGAAAGATCTCGATATGGGTCAGTTGATCCTTACCCAGATGAATCAGTGTTTTGAAATGATCGAAATACTGAGTGATTTTGCGGTCTAAAACCAGATTGGATATTTTTTGGGAAATCACCGAGACCGAATCGACCGAAAACAATCTCAAACGATCCATTTCGTCCACGGTCGTAAAACGATATTTTAGCCGAAGATAGCCCCTTAAGGATAGATTGTCCAAATAGTTGATATCGTTTTTTGTTTTTTTTGGGGGGAATTTTAGCCCTGCGTTGGTGAAATCCTCTTGATAACAACTGATCAACCCAAGAAAATTTCTCAATTCGAAGTAAAAATACAGCGCTGTTTTTAACTTTTCTAACTCAAGACTCGAGATCCAGTTTTTTTGAACGAGAAGTTCCAAAAGATTTATGGAATTGGAGCGGTGGGTCTTAAAAAGGATCATACTCATCCACAGAGCGTAGTGGAAGTGCCTCAAGCCTCCAAAGCTTTCCTTGATCCAGAAGTCATCATTGCTGGTTTTGGTATGCTCATCGAGTTGGCCCTTTAAAAAACGGATCAGTGTTTCCTTGAGTTTGTTGGGTAAAATCTGTGATTTAAGCTCCTTGAGGATTTGGGAGTTACCCAAGAGGTTTCGTCCCTCTAAGATGGAGGGAACCGCATGCAAACTGGCCTGTCTCGAAAAGCGCGAGAAATCCTCATCCAACTCAAAGTACTGCGAGGCGAAATCAATAGACAGGGTATGGAAAAGTTCCTCCATTCTTTTGATGGTTTCCTGCGCGAAATGTACCAGTGCCGGGTTGGTGCCTATTTTTTTAACGCAGTAGCCCAAATCAACGTCCGAGCAAAAGCTCAGCTCTTCCCTTCCGTAACCACCCCTGGCGAAAATGGTCATGATTTTAAAGAGTTTGTTCTGGGTGATTCTTATTTTAGGAACCAAGGGGATGATTTCCTCGAGTTCGGCTACTTCGTTTTTGACGCGTTTGATGTCTTCCTGGATTTGCTGTTGGCTTTTTTTGTAATAGGTGATTTCAAAGGAGTCCAGGTAAAGGGGATGTCCTTTTTTCAAAAGCAACTGATTGCTGATCTCGGTTTCCTTTTGAATCTTGTCATTTAACTTGTTTTTTAGATAATTGAGTTGCTTTGAACTGTAGCTGAGCATTTCGATCTTTAGAAGCTCCTTTTCTTCCAAGATGTACTCCCAGGTGAATTCGATCCAGGCATCCATCCAACTCGTGTGAGCGGTGATGATGGCCTCGGTCCCTGTTTCATTTAACAGAAATCTGGCCGACAGATTGCGGAAATCCTGATAATGCTTGGCGAAAAACTGCTGGTATAGTTCTTTTCTTTCCTTAAGGGTGGGGTAACTAGATGGGGGATAATCCAGTTTCTTTTCCTTAAAAAAAGCGAGGTGATCTTTTGTCTGAAATTCGAGTATTGGATTTGTTTTAAACGGCATACTAATAAATATAATGATTGTGTATCGCTCTGTTAGACTAGGTTAATATTTTAATTTGAGCAATTTCAAAGTACGGGTCTCAAAGGATTCGTTTGGTCTGGACATAGACAGAGCCATACCTTAAGCTTTAACTTAAAGAGGCTCCGGTGAATAGGCAGCAGGAAATCAAACCGGAGTAATTTATTTGTTAGAGCTTAAAAACCCTCTAAAACCATATCGTTTTCTCAAAAGAAACATAAGGATATATGACGGTCGGTTCAAAAGGCAGAACATTGATCTTATCGGGTCTGGGGCTGAATTGTGAGAAGGAGACGGCCTATTGTTGCGAGAAATCGGGAGCAAAAAAGGTGGATATCGTCCATACGCTACTTTTTTTAAATGGACAGGTTAAGCTAAAGGAATATGATTTTTTGATTTTTATCGGCGGGTTTCTGGATGGGGATTACCTAGGTTCGGCCAAAGTAGCGGTTAACCGCTTTAAATTTGCCCGCCTTGAAGGTGAAAGTCTGAAACGGCAGCTTTCTGATTTTATTGCGGCGGAGAAGCTGATCCTGGGGATTTGTAACGGTTTTCAGTTTATGGTGAAGCTGGGCCTTTTGCCCGATGAGAGTATGGCTTTTCAGTCTCAGAAGGCATCTCTAACCCAAAATCATAACGCTCTTTTTGAAGACCGTTGGGTTCAATTAAAGGTCAATCCCAAAAATTCCAACATTTTCACCAAAGGCATTAGCCAGCTCGAACTTCCGGTGCGCCATGGAGAAGGGAAGATCGTGGTTACGGACCCGGATTTTCAAAAGCGGATCTTAAACGACGAATTGATCGCGATGTATTACGCCGATGAAAAAGGGGAACAAACCGCCGAGTACCCCCATAATCCGAACGGCTCTTGGGAAAATGCCGCGGCCCTCAGCAATAAGAGGGGCAATCTGTTTGGTTTGATGCCCCATCCGGAAGCCTATAACCACTATACCAACCATCCCCAATGGACAAGGCGTGAAAACCAGGGCGAAGATGGAGACGGGCTTTTGATCTTTAAAAACGCCTATCGTTATCTTTCTTAGTGCTTGTCTTAATACCAAAGCTTTCTCAACCTCCAGATGACGAAAAATCAAAGCTATTATCTCGATAACGCCGCGACAACAAGGCCATTCGAGAAAGTTGTCGAGCAGGTCGAATTTTGTCTTGTCGAGGATTTCGGCAACCCCTCAAGCGTCCATCTTCCCGGTGTCCGCGCCAAAAGACTTGTGGAGGAATCAAGAGGGATTCTGGCTGGAATTTTTGGGGTCCCCCTTGAGGGCGTGTTTTTTTTAAGTGGCGGCACCGAGAGCGATAATCTGGCCATCAAGGGGCTATTTGAGTTTCCTTTAAGTGAAGAGGTGGAGTTGATCACCACGCCACTTGAGCATTCAGCCGTTTTGCGGACCACCGATTGGTTAAAGGCCCGCGGAGTCAAAATCCGTATGGTCAGGATCGACCCATCCACAGCCCGCGTGGACCTGGATCATTTAGAAAGTCTGGTCGGACCAAAAACCCGTCTGGTTTCGGTTCATCACGTCAACAGCGAGACGGGAATCATTCAGGATTTAAGCGCGATTTCAAGACGGGTCAAGAAGAAGAACCCCTCCTGTCTGTTTCACTCGGACGGGGTGCAGGCTTTCGGCAAACTAGAAGTGAATCTGAAGCTGTTGGGGGTCGATCTTTATTCGATCAGCGGTCACAAGTTCCATGCCGTCAAAGGCTCGGGCGCATTGATTATGGGTAAGAAAATCAAACTCAACGCCATGATTCACGGTGGAGCTCAGGAAAGGGGTTTGCGCTCGGGGACCGAATCGGTACCTTTGATCTCGGCCATGGGTATGGCTGCAAAAAAGATATATGGAGAACTGGAGACCAACTTCGAAAAAGTCGAGCGTTTTGAACAGGAATTGCTTAATCTGCTTAAAAGGTCTTTGCCGGAATTGAAGATCCTGGTTATGGAGGAAAAACTGCCCCATATCATAAGTCTGGCTTACCCCATGATTCCGGGGGAAGTTCTGCTTCATCACTTGGCCCAAAAGGGGGTGTACGTCAGCACCGGCAGCGCTTGCCACGCCTCGGATAAAAAACTTTCCCAGACCTTGACGACTTTACGTTTTCCGACCCAGAGAATCAAAGAGACCATCCGGATTTCGCTTGATCCCTATGAGCTTCCAGAAAGGGCGGCGGCTTTAGTTGATATTTTCTCGGAAGTGGTCTTAGAGCTTAAAAGGCTGGTTTGATAAAGATTCTGGGTTTCCCTGGGGCAGATATTTAAAGACCGTGGAAAAAAGGACCGATGCTGATAATTAAGATCAGAAGATTTTTTCTGTTATTTTCGCAAGAAGAGGTCTTGGGCCGCAGAATACTCTGGTTTGTTCTGCTGGGGTTGGGCTTTAACCTTTTGTTTGGTAGTTTGTTTTATCTTGCTGAGCATCAGGCGCAGAAGGATCTGAGCTTCGCCGACTCTCTGTGGTGGGCGATGGTAACCATGACCACCGTGGGTTACGGGGATATAAGTCCGGTGACTTACTGGGGACGGTTTGTCATTTCTTATCTCTGCATGTTTTTTGGAATCGGAGTCATCGGTTATCTGGTCGGTTTTATGGCCGAGCATATCTTAAATACGATCACCAGAAGCAAGAAGGGGCTTATGAAAATCTTGGATGAAAATCACTTGATCCTTTGTAATTTTCCGGGAGAAAATAAATTATTGGAACTGGTTGGAGAGCTCAGAGCTCATCCGGGAAATAAGGATTTGGTCTTTGTTTTGATCAGCGATGAACTGGATGAATTGCCTCAAGCCTTAAAAAAATCCTATATCCGTTTTGTTAAGGGCGCGCCGTCGGACGAGGAGATTCTGTTTAAAGCCAATGTGCTGAAATGTCAGGGGGTGATTATCCTGTCCAAGGACATTGGTTCGGAGATCGTGGACGAGCGAAACTTCGCTATCGGTGCGATTATCGAGATTATCGAAAAGGAGTTTCAAACACCGATCAAGACAGTGGTTGAGGTGGTTTATAAAAAGAACTTCAAGCTAATTAAGCGTTCCAATGTGGACGGGATGATTTCCACCGAGGGCATCACCAGCAAGATGCTGGCTCAGGAATACCTCAATCCGGGTGTGTACGACGTTATTCAGCAGATTCTTAGTAACGCGGTCGGCAGCCAGTTTTTTATCCTGCCCACCAGACTAAACGGGTTTCAGGTGGCCGAAGTGCAGACCGGGGTGATAAACCATGCCGCCAGTATGCAGTTGATCGGTTTGATCCGGGACGAAAAAAAAATCCTCAATCCCCCAAAGAACACCCGCATCCAGGAAGGAGACAAGCTGATCCTACTGGCAGAGCGGGTACGGGATTTTGAAGAGGTGGAAAACCAGATTCTTCAGACTCATTCATAAAAGTGATTATTAATTGTGACGTGGACGGCCTATTACCTGATAGATCGCGTATTTAACGATATCCGCCACATCCTCGTCCGTGAGTTCCTTATGTAAAATGATGCTGCCGTTCTGGGCATAGACCGATGGAATACGGCTGAGACTTAAGGCATAGACATCCTCGATACAAAGCTGGCATTGATCGAAATCGGGGAATTCAGGCAGTAGTTTTTTCATTTGCTTGATAACGTGGACCTCATAATAGTTTCTGATTTCGCTCAGGTTTATCCCGCTGATGTTGTAATCCTTCTCATTGTGCATCGATCGCTCCCGCTTAATAAATTCGGCAAATTATGAATGACTTTAGGTTAATGGATTTGTTTGGGTTTAACAATCCTTTTATGTGACCTTCGATGAAAACGGGATTTTGTTTTTGAATTTATTCAGTTATGGGTATGATAAAAAAACCGATGCTATCTAACTCATCAAACTAGCTTAGATGGATATCAATTGATATTAATGCTAAAGCGGCCATCGATTCATTATGGGCTTTCCAACCCAAGGGGCTGTCTGACGCCTCATTTAATGGATCAGGTTACTGTGTTTAATATGGGGATACCATGGGGGTCTTTTCCTTGACCAAGGAATTCCAGAGGATTATTGATAAATAAATTAGTTTGATTTAATAGATTTGCGGGATCTCGATGAGGCGGGATAAATTGCCGTTTCTCTCTAATCGTTTAAAGGAGTTGTGATGCAGGATATTCTTAGTCAGTATCCCTTTTACAAGGAAATCGATATTTCCTGGGGTGAAATGGACGCTATGGGTCATATCAATAACATCTACTACTTTAGATATTTCGAGTCGGCTCGCATCGCCTACGGCGAAAAGATCAACCTTTGGGATCATATGAAAAAGACAGGGATCGGACCGATCCTCAAGGAAATCCGTTGTCGCTATAAAATACCCCTGGTCTTTCCGGATAAAATCTATTCTCTGGCCAGGGTGACTGAAGTCGGAGAGGATTTTTTCGTGATGGAACACGCGGTTTACAGCCTTAAGCACCGAAAAATAGCCGCCGAGGGAAAAGGAACCCTGGTTTCTTATGATTACAAAAACAATAAAAAAGCATCTTTACCCACCGACTGGATCGATGGAATCAATAGTCTGGAAAAGAGTCCGCCATAAACTCGCCAATCTAGCGAATATTTTTTATCGGTTTTTTTAAAACAAAATTCATCATTGAATTTTATAACCAAAGACAATAATTTTAAAAAGTAAGGCGTGGTAACTGTCGTTCCTTCCGCTTTTAGGTAAGATTTGCGGATTTAAAAAAATAGTGATAAATAAAGTTGATTATTAAACGATTGTGTCTGCTTAAGGAATGGGGAATTAAAGAAATTCCACTTTATAAGCTATACTCAAGGCCAATAATCAACTTTGGAAGGGCGGAAAAACCGGTTCCTCTAAAAATAAGCAAAGTATTTTGATTTTGAAAAAATATTTGAGGTAAAAAGGTGGCACAGTTAGAAATCAATACTTCTCCAAAGGCTTTGAAGCATTTCAACAAGGCTTTGGAGTACTTGCACAAGTCCAAAACCAATGAAGCGTTGGAGGAGTTCCACCGGTCTTTCAGCGCGGACCGTGAAAACACGGCTAAAAATTTTCATATCCAGCTGGAGAGTTATATCAGCGCGAAGAGGCGGGATTATACCGAGAGTCTCGGGAAGATTGTCATGGGTATCAATCCCATGGATTTCGAGTTTATCAACAAGCTGGGCAATTTCTACAGAAGGCATAAACAATACCAGCAGGCCAATAACCTTTACCGCCAGTCCCTAAAAATCAACCGCAGCTACGACAAGGCGGTCTTAAACTTGGCGGCCAGCATGGCTGAAGTGGAATTTTATGATCACGAGGTTAAAAACGCCATCCTGAAATACGCCAATTTCGAGCGGTATATTCTTCCGGACCCCATCGAATTTTTCAACGAAGAAAAAAAGATGCAGGTTATCCAAATATTGATTGCCGAGGCTCAGAGGATTAGAGATCAACGGATCGAGTCCACCATAAAAAGAAAACTGGGGCCCGCAGAGGAAGGAGAGATAGAAAAGATCAAGACGGAATTCGTGCAGAATTTGCCAGATAGTATCGACTCTCCTGAAACCAAGACACTTTTGGAGGCCATCATCTTTAATCATTGGGACAAGCTTGAAACGGAGGAAAAAACCACTCTGAAGATACCGTTATATAATCTGGTTTTAAAGGGACTGGAGACTAATGACCAGGACGTTGTGGAGGCCGGGCTTGAAAAACTCAGGGAAATCAAGGCGAATTATAAATATTTGGATATGTTGAACTGGATATCACTGATTTATGATGGTCTGACCGATCAGGCGATCAGCGGGATGAACGCCGTTTTGATGGAATATCCCAATGACCGGTTCTTAAATATCAATCTTGGCCTGATGTACAAAAAGGCGGGGAACAAGCTGGCCACTCTCCGCTATCTGGTAAAGGGAGCAAGCCTCATCAAGGGATTGGGAGGGAACTACAAGACATCTGAACTGATTGAAATAGCGGAGACTTTTTACCGCGAAAGGAAGTTTCAAAAGGCGCTTGATCTTTATTCAAAGATCGAAAACGAAGTGGAAAGGATTGATGTGTGGGAGAACATCGGCACCATCTATTTTAAGATGAAAGAGTATTTATCAGCCAAAGACTATTATCAAAAGATCAAGAAGCATATCCCCCACTCAGCGCTTGCCAACTCCAAACTTGAAGAAATCCACGATTATTTTTTTCAGATTGCCGAGGACTACTCACACAAAAATTTTAACCGCAAGGCGGCCGAATTTTATGAAAAGGCGTTGGAAGTTTTAAAGAAATCCGAGACCCTTAAGAGAGCCTCAGATATCTTTAAAGTCTTAAAGGAAAACCAGAAATCCTATACGTATCTGTTTGAGTACAGGGAGATATTAGAGAAGGAAAAGGCTGAAAAAAAGGAGATCGAAAGGCTGGAACTGATTAAACAGGGTAAGCAAAAACTCAGGGACAAGGATTTCAATTCCGCCATCAGAAGTTTCCAGGATGCTTTCAGCATGAAGCTTGATAGGGACGTGTTTATGTATCTGGCGCATATCTATAAGGCGTTGAACCGTCAACAGGCTCTAACCCAGCTTCTAGCCAGCTGGAAGACGATGAGCGCGCATGAGGAAAAACAAAAAGCGCACAAGGCTCGTTTTACGACCCAGATCTAGTCCTGACAAGTCCCCACCGATGCGCTGGCGCATAACTTACCGTCAATCCATATTGTCTGATCCATAATAGCCTGATTCAAGTTCGTGTCGATGGTGGAGGCCTTTTCGAAATTCGCTTCAGTGAGATCCGCGCCGATCATTAAAGCCTGATCGAGGTTGGCGCTTGACAGATCGGCTTTTCTTAAAAGGGCTCCGGTGAGATTGGCTCTTGAAAGATCAGCGCCCGACAAGTCCGCCCCTCGAAGATCGGTACCCGCCAGATTGGCGTTGGCGAGATTGGCGCCCTTGAGGATGCTGCCGCTGAGATTTGAGCCCGCTGGATTGGAGTTCTTCAGGTTGGCTCCCGAAAGCTCGGCTCCTCTCAGGTCAGCCTTGTAGGTGACGACACCTTCCAAATTGGCGTTCGTTAAATCCGCGTTTTTCAGGTCAGCTCTCTTGAGGTTGGAGCCTTTGAGGTTGGCGTTGTTGAAATTGACTCGGCTGAGGTTCGCGTCCTGGAGGTCGGATTCATTGAGTTTGGCCTGATCGAAATTGGCGCCGGTGAGATTGGCGTTTTTGAAGTTGGTCCTGAAGGAATCGATGTTTTGAAGTTTGGCGTTTCTTAAGTCCGCTCCCACCATATAGACTTTGTCCAGCTTGGCGTCTTTAAAATTGGCTCCCCTAAGATCGGCTTTATTGAGATTAGTCTGAGTCAGATTCGTTTTCGAAAATTGGCCGTTTTGTAGGTTGACCCCTTCTAGGTTCGATCCCGATAGGTCAGCCCCAGTGAAATTCACGTTTTGCAGATCGACATCGATGAGGTTGACGTTTTTTAGCATGACTCCGGTGAGATTGGCTCCGCTGAAATCAGCCCCAGCCAGAGAAGCCCCGGTCAGGTCGGCTCCGGAGAGATCTGACCCCTTGAGATCCGCTCCCTTGAGATCCGCTCCCTTGAGATTGGCTCCCTTGAGGTTGCATTTGACGCAGATCTTGCTTCTTCTTAAGGTTTCCAGGCATTTCTCGGACTGAAAAAAATCGCAACTGTAGATACCCGGGTCAACGAAAAGCCCCTTGAGGACGCTACCTGGGTTCATGACTCTCTGGTAATCGTCCGGCGATTGGGCCTTGGCGAGTTTGAAGTCTTCTTCGGCCTTTGGTGTCTGGCTAAAAGTTACCAAAAACAATAAAACAAAAAGTAGAAACTTATATAAATACAGCATATTAGCGATCCTTTCCCACTTGATTTTGATCATTTGTGTGTATTAAATTATTTGCATTTACCATACCCTTTCAAATTTATGGTAATCTGGACGAAGGGGGAGATCAGAAAGGATCTTGATTTTCGGGTTTTCAGGAATTCCAAATCCCTGTAGACTTCAATTTGAGGTGCGCTGAGTGGTCAGAGCGCCCTATTGATGTTTGATCAAAACCCTTATGCATTTAAATCGATAGCCAAGTAAAATGAACGGTTTTCATCCGAGCAAGGATAAAAGGTGATCAAGATTATTTCAGGCGGCCAGACCGGCGTGGACCGGGCGGCTTTGGACGCGGCCTTGAACCTCGGCATCGACTGCGGGGGTTTTTGTCCCAGGGGACGTCAAGCCGAAGATGGCCGGATTGATTTGAAATATCCCTTGATCGAGCTTAGCTACGGCGGTTATGAAGACCGCACCTTGAAAAATGTGCTGGAAAGCGACGCGACGCTGGTCATTTTTTACCATTTGCTTAAAGGGGGGACGAAAAAGACGGTTGATTATTTAAAGAAACATCAAAAACCCTACCTTCTGGTCGATGCCCAGAAAACGCCTTTTTTGGAAGCTGTCGAGAGTTTGCGGATATTCGTCAAGGATGAAGGCATCCGTATTCTAAACGTCGCCGGCCCCAGACAAAGCTCGACCCCCAAGGCCTATTACTATACCTTAAATCTCTTGAGCCGCTTTTTATGTTCCTTTGGGAAAGATCATAGCCCTGCCTGAAAAACAGGCTTATTGAACTTAGATTTCGAAACTGTCTTTGAATTTGGGATAATGGACGTTTTGGAAACCCTGACTTCTGAGGGCATCGATCAGGGATTCGGCCTGATCGGGTTCGCCATGGACCAAAAAGATGTTTTTTAACCGCTCAGGAGTGGAGAATTTGAAATAATCAAGGATACCCCTCCTGTCGGCGTGAGCGCTGAAGTGATCCAATATCTTTATTTTAGCGTTGACGGTGAATTCTTCTCCATAGATCTTGACCTTTTTTTGGCCGTCCATGATCTTTCTTGCGAGGGTTTCCTTGGCGGAGTAGCCCACGAAAAGGATGAGGGTCTTTGAGTTTTCGATATTGTTTCTCAGGTGGTGCAAAATCCTTCCGCCCTCGGCCATACCCGAGGCAGAGATGATGATGTGGGGATAGATCAGGTCGTTGAGTTTTTTTGAATCTTCGGTATCATTGACGTAAGTGAGTCTTTTAAAACCGAAGGGATCTTCGTTGTTATCCAGAAAGATCCGGTTGGCTTCCCGGTCCAGGTACTGGGGATATTTTCTGAAGACCTCGGTTGCTCTGTTGGCCATGGGGCTATCAACAAAGATCGGCATGTCGTGGATGCGGTCCTGCGAAAAAAGCTTGTGAAGGTAGTAGACAACCTGCTGGGTTCTGCCCACCGCGAAAGAGGGAATCAGGATTTTCCCACCCTCAATGGCCACTTGGTTGATGACGCTTGCCAGTTCCTCCTCTATATCTGCCTGGGGGCTGTGAAAGCGGTTGCCATAAGTGGTTTCGCAGATCAGCGCGTCCAGATCCCGTATCGGATTGGGATCGCAGATGACGACGGTATCTTTTCTACCCAGATCTCCCGTAAATCCGAGGCGGATCGCCCGGCCTTTTTCCCTGATTTCCAATAGGATGCCCGCCGATCCTAGAATATGGCCGGCGTCACGGAAGGTGACCTTAACGCCTTTGAGGATTTCGAATCTCTCGTCGTACTGGACCGGATGAAACGAATTCATCGCGGCCTGGGCCTCCTTGATCGAATAGATGGGTTTGACGGGGGGCTTGTCGTTGGATTTGGCTCGGGCCACGTTGACCCACCTGATATCCTGTTCTTGCAGATAAGCACTGTCTCTAAGAAGGATCTTGCAGAGGTCCACCGTTGGCTCTGTGGCGAAGATCTTACCCTTAAAGCCGTTTTTGATCAGGTTGGGGATGTTGCCGCTGTGATCGAGATGAGCGTGCGATAAAATCATGGCATCGATCTCAGAGGGATCAAAGGGCAGATTCTGGTTTTTTTCGTACATCTCAGACCGGCGGCCCTGGAAAAGACCGCAC
>Ga0224496_10001251_pt1 | contig 16024 bp, 12 predicted proteins | sample SF_Jul11_sed_USG_2_FD_168127 | JGI IMG/M metagenome (GOLD analysis project Ga0224496, IMG submission 168127) | Sediment microbial communities from San Francisco Bay, California, United States - SF_Jul11_sed_USGS_8_1 | ecosystem: Environmental > Aquatic > Marine > Sediment | place: USA...
CGCCATCCCTTTGTCGGCACAGACTTTCGTCAACGCCGCGGTCAAGGTCGTCTTCCCGTGGTCCACGTGCCCGATCGTCCCAATGTTCACGTGCGGCTTCTTCCGCTCGTATTTCGCCTTCGCCATACGTTACTCCTTTTCTAGAACCGCCGCCGGTACCTTGTTGCGCCACACGCTCCACAGGACGGCAGCACGAGCCAGCTTATAGTAGATCCAAGAGCCCTTACTTGAAGCGTTTATCCGGTTGCCAAGACCTACTCAGCTCCCGCTCGGGTCAAGCATGGCATGGAGCCCACGACGCGGATCGAACGCGTGACCTCGTCCTTACCAAGGACGTGCTCTACCAACTGAGCTACGTGGGCATTCGGCACGTCATGCGCCATCGGTAAAGTTAAGCCCCTCTTCAAACATCTGCATGCACTTCAGGTTGCGATTGATCGCCCTAGCACCATTTTTATGTTGGAGCGGGCGATGGGATTTGAACCCACGACAGCCAGCTTGGAAGGCTGGAACTCTACCACTGAGCTACGCCCGCCCATTCCCCCAGTCTCCGTTCATATCGCGCCAAGCCAAACATTCTCAACATACCTATCTGACTTGCCCACTCATAAAGCTCAGCCGACACGAGCTAAGCGTTGCAATGGTGGGCAGGCAAGGATTCGAACCTTGGAAGACATAAGCCAGCAGATTTACAGTCTGCCCCCTTTGGCCACTTGGGTACCTGCCCGCAATGATTCATTGGTCTGTGTGAATTAAAATTTATTGCTCAACCGAGGATACGTTTTTCGACTTGCCATCCACAAAGACAAGGAGGCCTACCCGCGCACAACTTTATTCCTCAATCATTCAAGATTGATTCCACTGGTGTGCTCGGACAGGCTAGATTACGAAATGCTGGATTCTATTGATGAACTTTCTCCGTGTCAAGAGGAGAATTCGGCTTCTGGTCATTTTTATTCTGCGCTCCCCTCTACGGTGGAACAGGGTGATGTCCCGATTGACCCGAATGAATCCATCAGCTGCTCAATAAAAGTATTTTGAAAACCAAGCACTTGCCTCATTAAAACCACAGCCTCTTCCAAAGCCAGTTGCGACTGTTGCGCTAAGTATCTTTTCCGTGCGAGACGCCCTTCGTCAGGATCCTCTGGAACGTAGTACCCGCGAAACTCCCCTTTCTCAAAAGCCGTTTTGAACCGTCGTATCCAGCGAGTGGCTTGCCGCGGCTGTTGAAACATTGATCGCTTGGTCTTGTGCTGCACCTCAAGCTGATTCCAAACCGCCCAACCGATGAAGACCGCCCATGTTTCATTCAATGCCTCCCACGACTCTGCCTGCGTCAAATAGCGCGATTCGGTCTCATCCTTTCGTTGAATGATCGGCGTGATCTGCACTTCTCCATATCGACAGGCCTGTTGCCCCCTGGCGAAATGCACTAATTCATGAGGACGATGACCGGCCTCGCCGGATTGCGCATCAATGACTGTGAGGTAATCGAGATAGGCATGAAACAGCTCGTGATAGAACACTTCCAGTTCTTTGTGCGTCATCTTGCTCAGCGGCTTCAGTATCCTTCCCGCAGCGTTGAATGATAACGAACGGTCGAGCACCATTCGATGGTCGCCGGGATGATACTCCGCGGCATAGGTCCGCAGGTCGTCGAATTCAACATGAATAAACCCCGGCGGAAGTGCCTTCAGGAATTTCGTGGGCAACTGCAAGCGGTGTGCATCCTCGATGACACGTGCCCACATCTGCCCCGCACCACTCTCTTCATGCTGGGTTGTTCCAGAGGCCTCGGCGGGCTGGTCCCACATCGACCAGCAGCACCACGCCAGAAATAGTTGAATGATGAAGCGACTCATGCGTACAGGAAGGAGCACGAATACACAGCGATCCGACACTGCGATCACTCAATAGTATGGATCTGGCGCCATCCCCCACCCCTCTCGCCCACCTTCCTCGACGAGAGCAAGGGTGTCGAGAAGATCCGAAGAGACATGGTCCAGAAATCTTGAAGGCTTTGAGAGCAACATTCCGCTCGTCTTATCGTACACATTGATGGGATACGTCAAAAACAAATGTCGCTTGGCTCGAGTCACCGCCACGTAGAAAAGCCGCCGCTCTTCTTCCAATTCGTCCTCCGTGAGGAACGAATAGGCTGACGGAAATCGTCCGTCGACCACCCAGATCACAAAGACACACTGCCACTCCAGTCCTTTTGCGGAATGAATCGTCGAGAGCACCATCCGTTCGTCGTCTCGATCACCCGCCTCTACATCCACGGCACTGCCATCCGGTGGTTCCAGCGCCAAGTCGGCCAGAAATTCGTCGATACCGTTATACCCCTCGGCAATCGTATGGAGATGGTCCAGATCTCTCGTCCGCTTCGGGTAGTCGTCGTATTGGTCCTTCAAAATTGGAAGGTAATACTCATGGACATGATTGACCTGTTCCGCCGGCTGCCGATCGTCTGATCCAGCTAAGCTTTCCAGTGTATTGGCCAAGTTCTTAAGCCCAGGCCCAGAGCGACCACTCACTCCGCGCAGCACATCATACGGTCGGTCTGCTTTCACAATCGCGGCGAGCAAGTCCTGAGCTTTTTTCGGTCCCACCCCTTCAACCAACATCAGCACGCGATGCCAGCTGACCGTATCGAGTGGGTTCGAGACGACACGCACGTGCGCCAACAAATCTTTGACATGGGCGGTCTCGATAAACTTCACCCCACCCCGCTTAATAAAGGGTAGCCCCTTCCGAGAAAGCTCGATTTCCAGATCGAACGAATGAAAACTCGAGCGAAACAAGACCGCCACCTCATTGAGCGGCACCCCTTCTTCGCGAAGCTCAAGAATCTTCTGCCCAATGAATCGCGATTGCGCATTTTCTCCTGCGGCCTCCACTAACGACGGGAGGGGCCCATCGATCTTTCTCGTAAAGAGCCGCTTCGTATACTTCTCCGCCGCTTCTTCGATAATGCAGTTCGCGAGATTCAAAATCGGCTGCGTGCTGCGGTAGTTCTCTTCCAGCTTATAGACCGTCGTGCCGGGAAACAGCAGGGGGAATTCCATGATGTTCTTGAACGTCGCGCCTCGGAACGCATAGATGGACTGTGAGTCGTCACCCACCACCATCACATTCTGATACGTCGTCGCCAGTTGCCGGATGACCTCGGCCTGTAACCGATTCGTGTCCTGGTACTCATCCACAAGGATGTAGCGATACTGCCGGGAGATGTTTGCGCGAGCCGTCTCATCGAGCAAGAGCAGCTGCCGCAGCATGACCAACAGATCGTCGTAATCCAAAAGTTGTTTTTGACGTTTCGCAGCTTGATAGGCTTTCTGGAGTCGATCGAGATCCTCCGAATGATCTGCAAAATGGCTGAACTCCTCGAGAATGATCTCATCAAGGCTGCGCAGCGTGTTCTCGCTCTTGCTGATCATTTCCATGATCGTCCCCTTACGGGGAAAGCGTTTGTCTTTTTCGTTGAGCCCCAGCTGCGATCTCATCAGAGCGATTAAATCTTCCGCGTCACCGCGATCCAGAATCGTGAAACCAGGCTCGATCCCGATCGATCGGCCATGCCGCCGTAACAGCATATTGGCCACCGAGTGGAACGTCCCTCCGCAGACCCGCCGGCTACTCACCCCAATGAGATCGCCAGCCCGCTCCAACATTTCCTGCGCAGACTTGCGCGTGAAGGTCAGCAAGAGAATGTTCGAGGGATCTACGCCGGAGTCGATCAGATAGGCCACGCGATAGACCAGCGTGCGCGTCTTGCCACTCCCAGCTCCCGCAATGACTAACGACGGCCCATCACCCGCCGTCACTGCGGCCAGTTGCTGTGAATTCAGCGCCGCCGCATAGTCGATCGACAACGTGCGGGGCATAGCCTCATCAGTAGGCCGCTTCAGTACGTAGGTTTTAATTTCTCGTTCCATGGAGCTCTGCGCAGGAGGCATTCAGCAGTTTAGTCATTCAGGAAGGCTCGTCTATATCACACTCGACTTCCCATTCCTATCCACCTGAGACCATCATCCACAGCTCGAAGGCCAACCATATGATGAAGGCGATCATAAGCAGCAGGAGGACCACCGTGCCCCCGATGATCCCGGCCACATAGAACCAATCGGCATGGGCTTCACGATCCGGCTTCATGGCTGCCTCGCGCAGCAGCGCGGCATTTCTCGAGTGACTCCGAAACCAGACCGAGAAGAGATCACCGAGAATCGGCACTGCGCCGACCGTCCCATTGATAAGTAGGTTGAGACTCATGCGGGCCAGCACGATTCTAGGAAGCTGTAAGCGCGTCGCCAATCCAAGGATGACTGTTCCGATGAGATTGGCGAGGACATCCCCAATACCAGGAATGAGGCCGAGCAGCGGATCCAACCCAATGTACCACGACGTCCCGGGGATCCGAATCGTCGTATCCATCACCTTGGCAAGAATGTCCGCAATCGCGAGCAAATGTTCTCGCGCCTCATCACGCGGCAAAACCTCAACCGGCGACTTAGGGTTCGGATGATGATCCGCGGAAGTATGCACCTGGAGAGCAGCCAATTATCCCCCCAGCGTCATCGTGTCGTTGCCAAAGATGTCGATGACTTTGACGGCGATGACGTAGCGGCCGGGCTTGTGGTAGGTGTGAGTTGCGGTGTTCAATTCGAGGTCGCGGATTTGGCGGGTGCGGAAGCTCTGCCATTCGTTCTCGAAGATGTAGGCGCCGGTCCAGCGTTCCTCGAAGTCGTCGGCGGATAACTCAAGATCGCGTTGCGCCGGCTCCTTCCGGACAAAAAGCCTTGCACGCCGCTCAGGCCAGTGCCGCGAGGGACTTTGATGATTTCCTTCCGGCTTTCGTAATTGAAATCTACAGCCCAGTAGTCCACCCAGTCGGTCCATTGCTTCGTCAGCACGTCGCGGGTCATGACGCCCTGCTTGTCCTTGCTGATCTTAAGGAGCTTGCCCGACTCGCAGACGACTTCGCTCTTGCCTTCCTTCATCTCGGCGGAGATCGAATCCACCAGCCCCTGCGAGTAATAGACGGAGAAATCCGTCAGATCCACCGAGAGCGTGAGTTTGTCTTTCTTGTCGAAGCGCGGCGTGACTTCGATGTAGGCCACGTCGTGGAAGCGGACTTGCCCCTTGTCCACGGCGCGTTTGTCGAAGACTTCCGGCGGGATCGTCTTGGGCGCCAGATCTATGCCCTTCTGTTTCGCTTCGTCTAGCACGGCTGGAAACAGGCCCATCTCGAACTCGAAGGCCAGCACGTCCACGCGGGAAGCCCCACGCTTGCGGCATTCCGTAATGACTTCCTCGACGAACAACCGTCCCACCGGCAGGTTGATCGGGCCGACGACCACCAGCCGCCCGCCGTTCTTGCCATGGAAGAAACCCGTGTCAGGAAAAGGCTCGGCGCGGTAGGCTTTCAAGATCAACTCGCGGAACTCCGCTTCCTTCTTCGCGAGCGCCTGTTCTTTTTGCTTACCGGTGAGCCGCCCCGCGATGTTGAGATAGGCCTGGCGCTCATAGCGGCCAAGGTTCAGGACTTCAAAGGCATGGAACGGTTTGCCGCTGGCTTTCAACTCACGTTGGACTTGGATCAGTCGTTTGCGAGTCGTATGAATCCCGAACTTCCCGAGGTCCGTAGCGATCCATTTACGCCCAAGCTTTTCTGCCACGGCAGCGGTGGTGCCGCTCCCGCAGAAAAAGTCAGCGACAAGATCGCCTTCGTTGCTGCTGGCTTTGAGGATGCGTTCAAGCAGAGCTTCGGGCTTCTGAGTAGCGTATGAAGTATCCTCCCGCGCCTGCGAATTTACTGGATGGATGTCAGACCAAACCGTGCCGACCGGGATACCCTTTGCCTCGTCGAGAAAATGACGTAGTCGAGGGCGACCACCTTCTTTCTTTGCCAACTCAATTCGTCCTTCGCTGAAAAGGCGTTCCATTGTTTTCAACTCATACCGCCAACCGTTCTGTGGGGGCTGCTGGCCGCGCCATTCATACGTCAGGTTTGGTCTCGGGTTCGGACTGGTTAAGTCACCAAGAGTATAGCGTCGACCATCTTCAGTTTTACCCGTGTATTTTTCATCCAAGTATTCATCGCTGTAAGATTCAAACTGCTGATTCCAGATGAAGGAGTCGGCTTTCGTCCGCCAAAAAATGAAGTCGTGAGCCACTCCCCATCGGTGACTATCACCTTGAGCAGTTACTCTTTTCCAAGTAATCGTCGCGCCCGCTCCGGTTGTGCCGAAAACTTCACGAACTACTGACTCCACTGCTGAACCAACGTTTGGCCCCATGTGGACGTAGATGCAGCCCTCGTTGTGCATCAAGTCGCACATGAGGATGATGCGTTCGTAAATCATGGCAATGAAGGAATCCGCGCCGCGCCCCCAGGTATCGCGGTAGGCGATCTGTTCCAAGAGATTGGGCTCCTTGTGGAAGGTCTCGCCGCCGATCTCGATATCCATGCTGAAATCCGCGCCCACGTCGAAGGGTGGGTCGATGTAGATGAGCTTGAGGCCGCCGGCGTCCTCGATCTGGCGGCGGAGCGCGCCGCTTTTGAGGGATGAGAGGATGAGCTTGTTGTCGCCCCAGATGAGTTTATTGGTCCAACCCTTGATCTGCCGCCCACCCATGTCGTACCCGAGTTCTTCCTGATCGCGCTGTTCCTTCCGTGGCTCGTCGATATGTCCGAGCGTTTGGAAGGGCAGAATGGCGGTGCAGACTTCGCGAGTCTTACCGCTCCAGACAAGTTCCACTTCGCGCTTGTCGGCGAAGAGGAGGAAGCGGTACTTCTCCGGCAGCGGCTTGCCTTGCTCGATGAGCTTGATGAGGTCGCGCTTCTCGGCATCGGAGAGGTCGTAGCGCTCGGTGTCATGTGGTCGTGCCATATCCGTGATTCCTATTTCATAATCGAATCTAGTGACTACCCTCTCTCGTACCCTCTTTTCAGGGCAGTACCCAATTCAGTACCCATTTGATTGGGTACTACCTATTTCCACCACTATGCCTCGGGCATAACTGCGGTAAGAACCGCTCGAACAGGGTAATAATCCCTCACTTATTACCCCATTTCGGCTGAGCATTACGCCATTTCGCCCCGCGGCCTTTCCCGACCGGAATGATGACGCCGGCCTCCCGGAGTTGGCCGAGCACATGGCGAATCATGTCTCGGCTGACTTTAGGGCAGGCCTTTTCGACATCGGTAATGCTGAAGTCGGCGATGAAACCGTCTACCGCATTGTGGATCATATCGGTCTTGCTGCCGTGCCCCTTGCTGATCTTGCCGAACCGGCTTTCGAACTCGTCGTAGGCTGCCAGAAGGGTCCCTAGAAAGTATTCCGTCCACGGCAGAACGTCATGCCGGTCCTCGTGCCATCCCTGCGATGACTGATACAGGGTGTCGTAGTAGGACTGCTTCGACTGCTCGATGATCCGCTCAAGACTCACATACCGTCCAACCTCATAGCCGTGTTGGTAGAGCAGAAGCAACGCAAGCAGGCGAGCCATCCGTCCATTGCCATCCAGAAAAGGATGGATGCAGAGAAAGTCCAATACGTAGAAGGGAATGAGGAGCAGCGGGTCCAATTCTCGCGCCCGCTCCACATTGGCGAATTGCCCATGCAACGTCCGCATGAACTCCTCGGTCACATGCGGGGCGACCGGTGTAAAACGGACACGTGTCTTTCCACCCGGCAACGTCTCGGTAATTTCGTTCTGCGTGGCCTTCCATACGCCACCATGACCACCGGCATACTTCATCAAGTCGCGGTGGAGCTGGAGGACCACGCGCTCGGTGAAGGGAATACCGGCATGACTCTGGTGGATCGTATTGAGCACATCCCGATAGCCGGCGATCTCTGATTCTGAACGGTTCGCAGGTTTGACTTTCTCTTCGACAATGGCCCGCAGCCGCTTGTCATCCGCGATAATGCCTTCAATGCGGTTGGAGGACTCGGTACTCTGGATCAAGGCCACCTGACGGAGATTCTCCAGCATCTCCGGCGCCTGCTTCTTATAGAGTTCCTGTTTGCCCTTGTGTTCGCCCAGCTTGCGAATCATCGTAATGATCCGCTGCGGAACAACCAGCTTGGCCAAATAGGCCTGTGTCAATGAGGTCATGATGCGCGGGCATCCTGTTGGAGGAATGACAGATCCAGATCGTGGGCGCGAATCTGCGCGGTCATGAGTCGGTGAAGGAGGGGGCAGAATAAGCCAGTAAACGATCGTGTTTTCTTCTGCGGCGACTGGCGAGTGAACAATTTCTGATTGCCTCTGGCCTCAGCAAGATCGGTCAGATACCACATCGTCTGCGTGGGCAACGTGGGCGGTTCAGCGGCAAGTTGGCGGAGCGTCATCATGGCTGGTGTTTGTACTCCGTAAAGCTCGATGCGAGCGCGGCGAAGGTGCCCGGCGTATGCTTCTCGAACCCTGGTTGATCGACATAGACGAAGTCGTATCGACGGCCGTCCTCCTCAGCAGCAGTCGCGTCGGCACACCATAGTTTGAGCCGTGCCATTTTCTGCGGCAAATCCAATTCTTCCCGTCCTTTAGTCTCTATGATCCAGACTGTACCGTCGGTCGTACGAACGATGAAGTCCGGCGTATAGGTGGAGAGGTCGCCGTCGGCTCTTACATAGTCAAGCTTGAAGCCGACCGCCAGGTAGTTCTTGGCGAAGGCGGACACACCGTTCGCGGTTTCGAGGAAGGCCGCAAACGATAACTCGAAGCCGCCTGATTGGGGCTCCCAGACGATCTTGGTGAAGATCGACTTCTTGGCCGTGAGGAACGGGCGATGTTCGGTGCGGAACGGGCGCGTCTCTTTCAACCGAATCTGACCTTCGATGCGCGTGGCGCCGCTGTCTTGAATGGTGAGGGCGTTGATGGCGGTCTTGAAAGTATCGTACAGGATTTTGCCTGCTTCCGGCTCGGACAGATTTCGAAGCACCACTGGATCTTCGAGATTCACCGGCGAGTCAGCGAACAGGTGCTCTCGCATGAAACTCTTCACCTTTCCGTAGAGCACGTCATAGCCGCCGACAAGGCGCAAATCTTTTAGGAGTTGGCGCGCAAAAAATGCCACGACGGAGCGATAGCCGGCAGGCCCGGAGCCGTCGAGTTGGATCGTGTGGTCGATCTCACTGTCGAGCATCGTCTTGAAGACAATCTCCCTGGTCTCTTCCGGCGTGAACGATTTCAGCGGCAGCCGCTTGTTGCCGAAGGCCGCTGGATCAAGCGTATCGAGGTCTTTGAAGTCGCGCTGAAAGCGGCGGGTCAGCTTGGGAAGTGGAATGTCGAGGTCGTCGAGATTCTTGTCGAGGTTCTCGGTATCCACTTCGACAATGAGCGAGTCTTGACGCGTCGTGCCGCCTCCCATTGGCACACGTTCGAAGCTGACACCCTCACTCTGAATGGATTCGACGAACTCCATGAAGGCGGGGGTGCCCATCACTGAGACGGTTTCTTTTGTGTCCGTACCGAAATACATGCGGCGGAGACCGCGCCCAAGCGTTTGCTCCGGAAGAATCTTGCTTTCCGCACTGTACTCCCGCAGACCAACGATGACAGTCACGTTGCGGACATCCCAACCCTCTTTGAGCATCAGCACAGACACAATGGCCTTGCAGGGCGACTTCCATGAATCGATCTCATTGGATTGCTTGCGGAGCAGTTTGAGCTCATCCTTCTTCTTGCCAGAAACCGCCTCAGAGATTTCACCGTTGTTCTTGGTGTGGATCACCAGCACCCCGCCTTGCAGCTCGGGGCAAATTTTTTCGAGATAGGCACCCACCTCGTCACAATTGCGAGTGTCGTCTACCATGACGAAGAGGACGGCCTTCTTTCCAAGCGGCTCATGTTCGCCATAGCTCTTCTTCCACTCCTCAATCCCAAGCCCAAGATAGTCCGCATACTTTTCCGTAAAGATCGCGCTTGTCCTTTCCGTCAGCCGGGCGCGGCTCACTGCATCCGGAAGAATTGGATGCTTCACCACGTTTTGATGGATCGCCTCAACCAGCGGATAGTCAGAAACAGTCTGAACGAAGATTGCCCCGTTGTTATGGCGAGGCGTCGCCGTCACATCCACCTGCAGGGCCAGGCAGCGATCTTTCTGCAACATCTTGTGATGGATGTCCTGAATGGATTTGAACCAGGCCATCTTCGGATCATGAATATGATGTGCCTCGTCGTTGAAAACGGCCAGTTCCTCCACCTCGCGGACGATCTCGCCGAGGTCGGTTTGGCTGTCGGTGGTTTTGCCGGTAGGCTTCGGGCCAAAGGGCGACAGAAAGTAGTCGCGCAAGTCGTGGTCTTCCAGTGAAGGATCGAGCACGTCGCCGAGAAAGACCCGGTGGATGTTGGTCAGAAGCAGATTCCCGGTGTCGCGGACGACACGCACCTCGTCCTGGATATGCAGAGTAAGTTGGAAATCGTCCCGCCAGTTGCGACCCGCGTGTCCATTGCTTGGCAGGATCGGGTCATTAAAAAATATCCTGAGGCCGTCGAAGTCCGCCCGCAGCCGGTCGAGCACGATGATGTTCGGCGCGATGACGAGGAAATTGCGCGACAGTGCGGAATCCGTTTCGTACAGCTTGTGAAAGAAGCTCCAGGCGATGAGGAGCGAGAGGACCTTTGTTTTCCCGGCGCCGGTCGCCATTTTCAACACGTAGCGTGGCCAGTCTTCGTCGAACATGCCGGAAGAGACTGCCCCAGAAGCGTCGAATCGAAGCAAATCGTATTTGTCGCGTGCCCGCCGGACTTCGAACACCCAGATGATGGTCTCCACCGCCTCACGCTGAGCATAGTAATAGCGAAAGGAGGCCAGCGACTCATCGGCATTTTCGGTCAGATGCTCGGTTTCGAACCAATAACGAAGCAATGCGGCTGAGGTGGCAGACGCACCGGGATAATGGGCCGTTCGCCACGCATAGACTTCTTCCCGCACGTTCGCCACAAGCGGCGGCAGCAATTTCTCATACGCAGTGGCACGCAGCGCTTCATCTGCTGGAAACCAGCGTTGTGCAGGGATGAGCGGCTCGTACGGCGAGGATGGGAAATCAGGGTGCAGAGACATACTTTGCCCCAAGCATACAACTTGGCGGCGAAGCTTACCTTTTTCTCCATGAGAAATCACCAGACTCTTTGGAGGGCACCTCTAAAAACCCGCTAAAATTTCTATGCAAGCAGAACAAATGCGGAATGGGGGGCGATGCTGATGTGGTAGAAGTGGGCATGAAAACAATCCAACCCAAAGATCCAGGGCTGTTTGCTCACGAACACCGCATGAAGAAATTGGCCGAGGGGTCCGATCTGCTGGCTCGACTCAACGCGCGAATTGAATGGGAGATGTTTCGGCCCCCGCTGGAGCGTGCCTGCGAGAAGGAGGCCCGGGGTCCCGGAGGCCGTCCCCGTCATGACGTGATCTTGATGTTCAAGGTACTGGTTCTCCAGAGATATTACAATCTGTCGGATGAGCAGACGGAGTATCAGATCAATGACCGGCTGTCCTTCCAGAAGTTTTTGGGGCTCACCTTGTCCGACTCTGTTCCGGATCAGAAGACGATCTGGTTGTTTCGGGAGACGTTGCGTCACAACGGGAGGGTGAAGAAGCTCTTCCGACGATTTGAGCGCCACGTAAAGGAGGCGGGGTTGATGAGACAGGAGGGAAGGATCATCGACGCCTCGTTCGTGGATGTGCCGCGGCAGAGGAACCGCCGGGAGGAGAACGCGGAGATCAAGTCGGGGAAGGTGCCGGAGTCGTTCCAGGAGAATGAGCATCGGCTGGAGCAGAAGGACGTGGAGGCCCGGTGGGCGAAGAAGGGGGAAGAGGTTCACGTTGGGTACAAGGATCACGTGAAGGCGGACAAGACGACCAAGCTGATCGAGGATTACGCGGTGACGGATGCCTCGGTGCATGACTCTCAGGCCGTGGAGGATCTGATGGAGGAGACCGACGGGACGTTGCATGCGGACAGTGCGTACACGGGGGAGACGATCGAGGCCCTCTTGGAGGAGAATGGAGGCACGGGCGAGATTTGCGAGAAAGGATACCGTGGGCATCCCTTGACGGAGAGGCAGAAGAAGAGCAATCGGAAGAAGAGCACAATCCGGGTTCGTGTGGAGCATATGTTCGGGTTCATGACGAATACGATGAGGGCCGGGTTGAAGATGAGAGGGATCGGGATGAGGAGGATTGCCGCCGGGGTTGGGCTCTTGAATCTGGTGTTCAACATGGCCCGGTACGAGCAGATTGTGCGATTGCAGTTGGTGGAGTGTCTCCGGGAGACAGAAAGTGGTTGAGAGGAAGGGAAAATGGACCGAAAGGCACGAGAACCAAGCCGGATCAGGGCTTCCGGGGCCCCACAAGAAGTCAAAAATGCGGGGTCGCCGGTTTCAATTTACCGAAAATGAGGCAATCGGTTTCAAACGCGGTTATTAGAGGTGCCCTGGAAATGATTTTGTTTTGACAGCTGATTTATCTGTATTGACTCTTTTTGAGGGACTCTCGCCTATCCGCTGTGCCCCTCCATGATTCTCTTTCCGCCTCTTTCCTCCCTTCGCATGTCTCCGCTATAATCCGGCTTGCTCTTGAGCAAATTTATGACTACTGCCAACACTGAATACAAAGACCGACTCCACCAGCTGGCCGAGCTGATGCTCGCCGTGTCGGGCGAATCGGTCACGATGATGAAGCGCAATGCCCCCGCACAGGCGCTGAAACTCAAGCGCCAGGAGGAGTGGGGTATCTACCTGGAATTCCTCAAGATCATGTTCAATCTCACGGATCGGCTGGTGGCCCTGCACATCCCGATGAAGGACCAGATGGAGTTCATGAATGGGCTGGAAGATACGGTGACGCAACAGTTGAAGCACGCCCTGGAACCGGCCTTCGGGAATAACGCGGATCAGATGGAAATCGTCATGACCATTGGCACGACTGTGGCAGAAAGTCGTCAGGTGTACGAGAAGTACAAGTTTCTCATCACGGAAGACTCCAAAACTAAGAACGAGATGTTCCACGACTTCGGCGAGAAAGTAGCGGAGGCACTCGGCACAGCCGGCAATGCACAACTCAGCTCCGCGGCGACGCTCTGCGCCACCGCAGCCGTGCCGGCTCTCAGTGCCGTGCTGCAAGGGCACGCCCCCCCTTCCCATGAAGCGTCGCAGGTGGCACCCCCGGCGGTGGGGAACGGAACCGACCAAAGAACCGGGACGGGCCAGGAGATCAAACTCGTCAGCTTGATGTCGAGCGTACTGGGTGAAGAAGTCGAAACCCGTTGGGGACTGCACCCACGGTTCCGCGAAGACCTCACACCGTCCGAGCTGCAGCAACTCACAAAACTGCTCAACCAGGTCGCAAAAATCCTTGGCGAACGGTACGCCGCCGTGGCATTCTCCAAAGAATGGGCCTCATGGCATAAGGCCGGGCACGCCTGATCCCACCAGTGATCGCCCGTCATTGCCGATATTCGATTCTTTATCTGGATCAAAGGAGTGCTTGTGGATTCTCACAATGGCATACACAGTTCTCTCCCGCAGAATCTTAGTCGTCTACCCGAACTGGCGCAGAATCTGTGGTGGAGTTGGACGCTGGAAGCTCGCCAGCTGTTTGAAGCAATCGACCCGACTCTCTGGTTTCTCACACACCACAATCCGGTCAAACTTTTGGCTGATGTGAAGCCGGACCGATTGACGCGCTTGGCCGAGGATCCGTCGTTCCTCCGTCAATACTCAGCAGTGTTTCGGTTGTTCGACGAATATCTGAGTAATATGGAGAGTTGGGCCAGGACACACCAGGCTGATCTGGCAAAGACGACTATCGCTTACTTCTCGGCCGAATTCGGGTTACATGCCTCCGTACCCATCTATAGCGGCGGCCTCGGCATCTTGGCCGGAGACCATTGTAAGGAGGCGAGCGACCTCGGGCTCCCGCTCGTCGGCATCGGGTTCATGTATCCGCAAGGATATTTCCGCCAACGAATCACACCTGAAGGATGGCAAGAAGCGGCCTATGCCCCGTTCAATCGCGACGAATCTCCGGTCAATTTGGCACGGACTCCATCCGGGGAACCGTACCAGTTCGTCGTTGACATGGGCGGTCGTCGCGTGACTGCGGCGGTCTGGAAGGTGTTGGCTGGTCGCATCCCGCTGTATCTGATCGATACAGATGTGCCGGAAAACAGCCCGGATGACCGCGCCCTCTCCGCCCGACTGTACGGAGGCGATCAGGAGATGCGGCTCTGTCAGGAAATCCTGTTGGGGATCGGCGGAGTGCGCATGTTGCGCTCGCTCGGCATCTCGCCATCGGTGTGGCATGCCAATGAAGGACACTCTGCGTTCCTGACCTTGGAGCGAGTGCGAGAACTGGTTCAAAATGGCTCATCCCATGCGGAAGCCAGCGAGCTTGTCCGCCAAAGCACCGTGTTCACGACGCACACCCCTGTGCCGGCCGGGCACGATGTGTTCCCGCACCATCTGATGGATCGTTACTTTACCGGGTATTGGGAGCAACTAGGGCTTTCGCGCGACGAGTTTCTCCGCCTCGGCGAAACTCCAGAATCAGGCGGACATGGCTTCAATATGACTGCGCTCGTGATGCGCCTGTCGGCCCACGTCAACGGTGTCAGCCGCGAGCATGGCCGTGTGACACGAGAAATGTGGCAACACTTCTGGCCGGGATTGCCGACCGACCAGATCCCAATCCGTAGTGTGACCAACGGCATTCACGTACCGACATGGATTTCACCGGAACTCCACCACTTATACGGCAAGTCCCTGAGCCCAACCTGGACCCAGACCTGCGATGATCCAGCCATGTGGCAGCGGGTGATGGATGTGCCCGACCATGAGCTGTGGGCGGTCCGACAGGTGATGAAACGGAAACTGATGGGCTTCATCCGTGAACGCGCCAGAAACGGGTGGATGCACGGGCATCTCCAACCATCGCAAGTGCTCGCCCGTGGAACCCTCCTGGACCCGGAAGCATTGACGATCGGGTTTGGCCGACGGTTTGCAACCTACAAACGGGCCACCTTGCTCTTCCGAGACTTGGAGCGATTGAAGGCTCTGCTGCAAGACCGCTGGCGTCCCGTCCAGCTCATCTTCGCCGGCAAGGCCCATCCAGCCGATGAGCCAGGTCGGTACTTCATTCACGAAGTGCTGAATTTCTGCCATGACCATAAACTGGGAGGCCGCATCGCGTTCCTTGAAGATTACGAGATGCATATGGCGAAGTATCTTGTCCAAGGCGTCGACATTTGGTTGAATACGCCTCGTTTCCCCATGGAGGCCAGCGGCACCAGCGGGATGAAGGCCGCTCTGAACGGCGTACTGAATCTGAGTATTCTCGATGGGTGGTGGGTCGAGGGATACAATGGAGCCAATGGGTGGGGAATCCAACCGTTAAGTGAGCCCGCCGACGCGCAGGCTCAAGATCATCATGACGCGGAGCAGCTCTTTCGCCTGTTGGAACAAGAGGTCGTCCCGTTATTCTACCAGCGCGATCGAGACGAGATTCCCCGAGGCTGGCTCCAAATGGTCAAAGAATGCATACGCACCGTCGTGCCTCAATTCTGCACAACGCGGATGCTCAAGGACTATGTCAGTCTGATGTACACTCCTGCGACGGTACGTCTGCCGACGACATGGTAGCTCCGTGCCACACGACGAATCGACATCCCCTGCTGTATCGACGGCAGAACAGAATGTCCATCGTGGTAGTATGGGGTACACTTGCGCTGGGTCTCCTCGCAGCGCCTCTTGGTGTGGCATCGGGAGGCCCACCCTCAACCGTCGAGTCAAAGGCCGCAGCCCTTTTTAAGGCCGGTGATTATCCGGCGGTGGCGAATCTGTTCAGGGAACTGCCACCCGATGCCACACCGTCAACAGCCTTCCTCCGCCACGCCTTGCTGAGCTACGTCCGGCTCGGACGAACAGACGAGGCGCTCACGATCTATGCCAAACTGCACCAGTCTGGGCCTGCACACGATTACTCGCTTCTCCGACCATTGGCTCTGGTGTGATC
>Ga0224496_10001252_pt1 | contig 16023 bp, 13 predicted proteins | sample SF_Jul11_sed_USG_2_FD_168127 | JGI IMG/M metagenome (GOLD analysis project Ga0224496, IMG submission 168127) | Sediment microbial communities from San Francisco Bay, California, United States - SF_Jul11_sed_USGS_8_1 | ecosystem: Environmental > Aquatic > Marine > Sediment | place: USA...
AGTCGAGGATTCGCTGCCCGACGGCGTCGAAATGACGCATATATCGCTGTTCGACCGCTCGCTGGAAGGTATCCGCGTCAAGGGCAAGCCTGTCTTCAGCGTCCAGTACCACCCCGAGGCCTCCCCCGGCCCAAAGGATTCGCATTACCTGTTCGAGCGCTTCGTCGAGATGATGGAAAAGAATGCCTAAACGCACAGACATAAAATCCGTCATGATCGTGGGTGCGGGGCCGATTGTTATCGGGCAGGCCTGCGAGTTCGACTATTCCGGCACCCAGGCCTGCAAGGCGCTGCGCGAGGAAGGCTACCGGGTTATTCTGGTAAATTCCAATCCGGCGACGATCATGACCGACCCGGACACCGCCGACGCGATCTATGTCGAGCCGATCACGCCGGAGTTCCTGGAGAAGGTGATTGCCGCCGAGCGTCCGGATGCGCTGTTGCCCACGATGGGCGGGCAGACCGCGCTGAACGCCGCCATGGCGCTACATGAGAACGGCACGCTGGAGCGGCTGGGCGTGGAGGTGATCGGCGCGAAACCGGACGTCATCGCCAAGGCCGAGGACCGCCAGCTGTTCCGCGACGCGATGGACAAGATTGGCCTGGAATCGCCACGCAGCCAGGTCGTGCACGATATGGAGCAGGCGCGCGCGGCGCTGGAGGTTACCGGCCTGCCGTCGATTATCCGGCCGTCCTTCACGCTGGCGGGCACCGGCGGCGGCATCGCCTATAACAAGGTCGAGTTCGAGGAGATGGTGGCCAACGGCCTGCGCGCCTCGCCGGTCCATGAGGTGCTGATCGAGGAATCGGTGCTGGGCTGGAAGGAATATGAGATGGAGGTTGTCCGCGACCATGCGGATAACTGCATCATTATCTGCTCGATCGAAAATATCGATCCGATGGGCATCCATACCGGCGACTCGGTGACGGTGGCGCCGGCGTTGACCCTGACCGACAAGGAATACCAGATCATGCGCGACGCCTCGATCGCGGTGCTGCGCGAGATCGGGGTGGATACCGGCGGGTCGAACGTGCAGTACGCGGTGAACCCGGCGGACGGGCGGCTGGTCGTTATCGAGATGAACCCGCGGGTGTCGCGGTCGTCGGCGCTGGCTTCCAAGGCCACGGGCTTTCCGATCGCCAAGATCGCGGCCAAGCTGGCCATCGGCTATACGCTGGACGAACTGGACAACGACATTACCAAGGTTACGCCGGCCAGCTTCGAGCCGACCATCGATTACGTGGTCACCAAGATGCCGCGCTTCACCTTCGAGAAATTCAAGGGCGCCGAACCTTATCTGACCACGGCCATGAAGTCGGTGGGCGAGGCCATGTCGATCGGCCGCACCTTTGCGGAAAGCCTGCAGAAGGCGCTGCGGTCGATGGAGACCGGGCTGGACGGGTTGAATGAGGTAGACATTCCCGGCGCCGCCGAGGAGAAGGACGCGGTGCGCGCCGCCCTGTCGCAGCCCGTGCCGGACCGGCTGCTGATTGTCGCCCAGGCCTATCGCCACGGCCTGACGACCGAGGAAATTTTTGACGCCTGCAAGATAGATCCCTGGTACCTGGAGCGTATTCGCGAAATCGTCGAGGTCGAGGAGGCGGTTCGCGCGAATGGCCTGCCGGGCGATATGGCCGGATTCCTGGCGCTGAAAAAGATGGGTTTTTCGGATTCCCGCCTGGCGACGCTGGCGGGGCTGACCGAAGACGAAGTTGCGCTGCGCCGTCGTGATTTGGGTGTGCGGCCGGTCTACAAGCGCATTGATACCTGCGCCGGCGAATTTCCGTCGCCGACGCCTTACATGTATTCCTGCTACGAGGGCGACGGGATTACCCCCGGCGAATGCGAGGCCGACGTCTCGGAGCGCGACAAGGTCGTCATCCTTGGTGGTGGACCGAATCGTATCGGCCAGGGAATTGAGTTCGACTATTGCTGCGTCCATGCCTGTTACGGGCTGAAGGATGCTGGCGTCGAAACGATCATGGTCAATTGCAATCCCGAGACGGTATCGACCGATTACGACACCTCCGACCGCCTGTATTTCGAACCACTGACTGCCGAGGACGTGATCGAGTTGATTACGGTCGAGCAGAAAAAGGGCCGACTGAAGGGCGTGATCGTGCAGCTTGGTGGCCAGACGCCGCTGAAGCTGGCCGAGTCGCTGGAACGTGCAGGCATACCGATCCTGGGCACCTCGCCCGACGCGATCGATCTGGCCGAGGACCGCGAGCGCTTCCAGCAGCTATTGCAGGAGCTGGGTTTGCGCCAGCCCGCCAATGGCACCGCGACCTCTATCGAGCAGGCCGAGAAGATTGCCGGGCGGATCGGTTTTCCGGTGGTGATCCGTCCGTCTTACGTATTGGGTGGCCGGGCCATGGAGATCGTGCATGATCTTGAAGGGCTGCGGCGCTATATGACAACTGCGGTCAAGGTTTCCGGCAAAAACCCGGTGCTGATCGATAATTATCTGCGCGACGCTATCGAGGTCGATGTGGACGCGCTGTGCGACGGGACCCAGGTTTATGTCGCCGGCATTATGGAACATATCGAGGAAGCCGGCATTCATTCCGGCGATAGCGCCTGTTCGCTGCCGCCCTATTCGCTTGCCGATGATGTGATCGCTGAAATCCGGCGTCAGACCGAGGCGATGGCCCATGCCTTGCACGTCGTTGGACTGATGAATGTGCAGTACGCCATCAAGGATGGCGACATCTATGTATTGGAGGTCAATCCGCGCGCCAGCCGTACGGTACCCTTTGTCGCCAAGGCCACTGACCTGCCCCTCGCCAAGATCGCGGCGCGCATCATGGCGGGCGAGAAGCTGGCGGATTTCGGCATCGATCAGCCCGGTCCGCCGCAGCTGGACCAGGTCGCGGTCAAGGAAGCGGTGTTCCCCTTCGCGCGGTTCCCCGGGGTTGACGTGGTGCTGGGTCCTGAAATGAAATCGACCGGCGAGGTCATGGGATTGGACCAGGATTTCGGACGCGCCTTCGCCAAATCGCAACTGGGCGCCGGCGTCGATCTGCCGGTTTCGGGGACGGTTTTCGTCTCGGTGCGCGATCACGACAAGCAGGCGATATTGGCGCCGGCCCGTGATCTGCTGCAAATGGGGTTCCGTTTGATCGCCACGCGTGGCACGGCGGCTTTTTTGTCCGAACAGGGCGTGAAAGTGGACCGCGTCAACAAGGTGCTGGAAGGATCGCCCCATATTGTCGATGCGATAATCGATGGCGAGGTGCAGATGGTGGTGAATACGACCGAGGGCGCCAAGTCCATCGAAGATAGTTTCAGTCTGCGTCGAACCGCCCTGACATCAGGGATTCCCTACTATACGACCATCGCCGGCGCACGTGCCACTGTGCGGGCAATTCAGGCCATGAGAAACGGGTCACTTGAAGTAGCGTCGCTACAGTCGTATTTTAAGCCTACGGAATAAAGTTTTTCCCCTGGCGAGGAGAACTTCAATCAGCCGCTGGCCACGATAGGGGCCGCCGGCCGAGAGATTTTATTGTGGCGAGCCAAGTGCCGGTAAGAAGGAATGGGCGACCATGGAAAAAGTGCCGATGACCGAGGGGGGGTATCTCCGCCTTCGGGAAGAGTTGAGAAATTTGAAGACGGTGGAGCGCCCGGCGATCATTCAGGCGATTGCGGTGGCGCGTGAACACGGCGACCTGTCGGAGAACGCGGAATACCATGCGGCGCGTGAACGCCAGAGCTTTACCGAAGGCCGAATTGGCGAGCTGGAAGACAAGATCAGCCGCGCACAGATCATCGATGTCAGCAAGCTTAACGGCGACACGGTAATGTTTGGCGCCACCGTGACAGTGGTCGATGAAGAAACGGAAGAAGAGTCGACCTATCAGATCGTGGGCGAGCTTGAGGCGGACATTGCGTCGGGCCTGTTGTCGGTGACGTCGCCCATGGCACGCGCGATCATCGGTAAATCGGTCGGCGATTCGGTTGAGGTCTCGACGCCGCGTGGTGTGAAGGACTATGAAATCAGCAAGGTCGTGTTCAAATAGGGCGCGACCTCGCTTTGCCGCGGCGTCGGCGGGTCATCCCGTTGCGTCGATGTCGATCGGCACGCCGAATTCATGTTTTGAAGAGCGGATTGCCAGCATGGATTTTACGTGGCTGACATTGGGGGCGGCGGTAAGTTCCTCGGTCAGGAAATGGTTGTAGCTGTCCCAATCCTCCGCGACGATCCGGAGCAGGAAGTCGGTCTCGCCCGCCAGCATGTGGCATTCGCGCACCAGCGGCCAGTCGCTCACCAGTTTTTCGAACGCTACGAGATCCGCCTCGGCCTGACTGTTCAGCCCGACATGTGCGAATACCGTTACGCCGAATCCCAGCGCATCGGGCGCGACGTCGGCATGATAGCCTCTGATATAGCCGGCATCTTCCAGCGCCCTGAGGCGCCGAAGGCAGGGTGGGGCGGAAATACCGGCGCGACGCGCCAGCTCCACGTTAGGCATTCTGCCTTTTCCTTGAAGGTCGCGAAGAATTTTCCGGTCGATTTTGTCGAGCTTGACACGACGCATAAATAGCTGCTCCAGATGAGGGGGACGCGCAATTATATTACAATTTCGCAGCCGGCATGCAAGCCTTATGAATCGTCTGTATCATCATCTAATGGCCAAGGAACCGTATATTGATTGCTGACGTAACCTGGGTTCTGACCGACGGAAAAGCCGGTACGCGGAATGGCGCATTGGGGCTGGCCGAAGCGGTCGGGTTGCCCGTTGTCGACAAACACACCCACTCGCGCCTTCCCTGGCGCTGGCTGCCGCCGCAATTATGGCCGTCGGGGGTGCTGGGCGTCGGCGCCGGCGGAGACAGGCTGGCACCGCCATGGCCGCGCCTTCTGATCAGCGCGGGAGAGCGTTCGGTGGGGCCGGCGCTGGCGGTCAAGAAATTGAGTGGCGGTAAGACATTTTGTGTCCATATTCAGCATCCCCGGGTTGATCCGGCGAAATTCGATCTTGTCACGGCCTCCGCCCATGACCGTTTGACGGGGCCGAATGTCAGGACCACGCTAGGCGCGCTGCATCATGTAACCCGCGAAAAACTTGAAGTGGAAGCGCGGAAGTTCGAGGCGCAATATGCTCGGTTGCCGCGGCCGCGGGTCGCGGTTCTCATTGGTGGCGCCAACCGCGTCTATCGCTTTGACCGTGCCACGGCCGAACGTCTGGCCGATGGTCTGGCAAGGGTTTGCGACGAGACTGGCGCGGGCCTGCTGATTACGGCGTCGCGGCGGACGGGCGCTGAAAACGAGGCCTTGTTGCGTGAGCGCCTGAAGGGGCTGCCGGTGGAAATATGGGACGGCAAGGGAGACAATCCTTATTTCGCCTTCCTGGGGTTGGCGGATGCGATCATCGTAACCAGCGACTCGGTCAATATGGTTTCGGAAGCCTGCTTTACAGGCAAGCCGGTTCATGTGTTCGGCCTGCCGGGTGGAGGGAGGACGAAGTTTGACCGTTTTCATGCCAGCCTGGTGGACGCCGGCATAACGCGGCCATTCCAAGGGCGGCTGGAAAACTGGCAATATGAGGCGCTGGATGAAAGAACCGCGCTGGCGGCGGAAATCCGGGAAAAGCTGGGCCGGTCTGGTATCCCGGCCGATTCCGCGCTATCAAACGGGAAATGAGTGTTTTGAGAGGGAATGGCCGACATGCAGATTGATATCAACCGGTTGCGTGAAACGCCGGTAAACCACGAACCCTTCGATTATATGGTTGTGCCCGGTTTCATCCGCGAGGAGTCGCTGGAGTCGCTGCATAAGGATTATCCCGATGTCGGAAAACCGGGAAGTTTCCCGGTTTCATCGGTGACCTGTGGCCCGTCATTTGAACAGGTTCTCAGAGAGATTCAGTCACCGGAAATGACGGCTGCGATCGAGGAAAAATTCGACATCGACCTTGCCGGCAAGCCTACCATGGTGACGGTACGCGACCGCTGCCGTGAACGTGACGGTCAAATTCATGTGGATTCGAAGGGCAAGTTGATTACCGTTCTGATCTACATGAATCCGCCGTGGGAAGATGGCGGTGGGCGGCTTCGCGTGCTTCGCGGTCCCGGCGACATCGAGGATTACGCCGCCGAGGTGCCGCCGGACGCCGGTACGCTGTTGGCCTTTCGTTGCACGCCGGACGCTTGGCACGGTCACAAGCCGTTTGAGGGGCGCCGACGCGCGATCCAGCTCAACTGGGTTGTCGATGAGAGCTATCTGAAGCGCGAACAGCGCCGGCACCGGCTGTCGGCCTTTTTGAAAAAATTCAGGGCCGCATAATCAGATACCGGGGAAAAATGGCAAAAGGTCGCTGACACGGTCATTCATGGCGGAAAAGGCCTTTCCCTGGACGCTTTGGGCGGGCAAGGTAGTACCCCATGGACTGGGACAAGCTAAGAGTTTTTCATGCAGTCGCCGAGGCGGGAAGTTTCACTCACGCGGGCGACACCTTGAATCTGAGCCAGTCGGCGGTCAGCCGGCAGGTGAGCGCGCTTGAGGACAGCCTCCGTATTTCCTTGTTTCACAGGCATGCCCGTGGATTGATTCTTACCGAACAGGGCGAGTTGCTGTATCGCACGGTCAAGGACGTATTCCATAAATTATCGATGGCGGAGGCCCTGATATCGGAAAGCCGGGACAGGCCATCGGGACCGTTAAAGATCACGACGACCGTTGCCTTCGGTACGACCTGGCTAACGCCGCGGATCAGGGAATTCGTTGAATTGTTTCCCGACGTCGAGGTCAGTCTGATCCTTTCCGACGGTTCGCTTGATTTAAGCATGCGCGAGGCCGATGTGGCGATCCGCATGGCCAAGCCCAAGCAGCCCGATCTGGTTCAGCGTCTGTTGATGATTGTACAAAGTCATGTTTACGCAGCGCCCGAATATCTGAGTAATCATGGCACGCCAGGTTCGGCGGAAGATCTGGATCAGCACGCTATTATTCTGTATGGCCATGATGCGCCACCGCCAGTAGCGTCGATAAACTGGCTGAGTGATGTTGGCGCGGATCCCGAACATCGGCGCAAGCCAGTTTTACGACTTAATAATCTTTATGGCATATACAGGGCCATACACAGTGGTCTGGGCATTGCCGCGCTCCCGGATTACATGATCACCGAATCCTCAAATCTGGTTCGGATCTTGCCGGAATTGTCCGGTCCATCGATCGAGGCCTATTTTGTATACCCGGAAGAGTTGCGACAGTCAAAAAGGGTTAGCGTATTTCGGGATTTTCTGCTACGAAAGGTCGCAGAAGGGAATTTTTAATCGATTCCAAACGTTAATTACCTGAATGCATAGGCTTATGCCTAAGCCATGTAGTTTTTGCATATCTGTATTGTTAATTTTGGTATGGAAATTGCTGAGCTACCATCCTATCTCAAGGAAAGCTTGAGCGCTGCGCTTCGTAGCGATCAAGCCCAGGCGGCGGGCGCCATGCCTGCTGCCGAAGGGTCCTCGGACCCTACGTCTCCCAGACGTGAAGCCTCCCTGTTCAACTTGCCGGGCCATATGGCCCGGCTTTTTTTTTGCGAACTCCCAAAATGCAAAGGGCCGTCCTTGCGAACGGCCCTTGGGAGAGGTGTTTCAATTGGTCCGGATATCGCCCTAGGTAAATAGCCTCTCACCCTTCATGTCCTTGTACAGATGGGCGACGAATTCGCCGTAGCCGTTATAGAGGCGCGTGGGAACCTGTTCGCCGCTGCCGAGCAGGCGCTCGGTTGCCTGACTCCAACGCCGGTGTGGGACCTCGGGATTGACGTTGGCCCAAAAGCCGTACTCCGAGCCCTGCACGTTTTCCCAGAAATTCAAAGGGCGCTTGTCGGTGAAGGTGAAACGCACGATCGATTTGATCGACTTGAAGCCATATTTCCAGGGAACCGCCAGCCTGAGCGGCGCCCCCATCTGCTTGGGAACGGGCTTGCCATAGGCTCCGGTCACCAAAAAAGCCAGTTCGTTGGTGGCTTCCTCGATGGTCAACCCGTCGATATAGGGCCAGGGATACCAGCTTTGTGCCAGACCAGGCATGGTCTCCGGGTCCGCCGCGGTTTCCATTACCACATAGCGGGCCGATGACAGGGGCCGCGCCAGATCGACCAACGCCTTCATGGGGAAACCGCTCCAGGGCACGTCCATTGACCAGGCTTCGACACAGCGATGGCGATATAGCCGTTCCTCAAGAGGCATGCGGCGCAGCAATTCGTCGATATCCAGAAGCTGTTCCTGTTCGACCATGCCGTCGATCCGTACCTGCCACGGCCGGATTTTCATTGCCTGCGCGCGACTGGCGATCTGTTTGTGGCTGCCGAATTCATAGAAATTATTGTACTTCGTTGATTCGGCTTCGTCGGTAATCTGGCGGTCAATGCGATAGCGCATATTCTGCTGTACTGGATATAGATCTGCCGTAGGGTCCGGTTCGGCCTTCGCCTCATCCTCGCAGGCAGTCAGGAAGATTGCGGCGCTGGTCAGCAGAACCGGACCGGCCGCCAGCGATTTCACCAACTGGCGTCGCCGCAGGAACAGGGATTCATCGGTGGCTTCGCGTTCCGGCCGTTGCCAGCCACGAGGTATCTTAATCAGCATTCGCATAATCTCCCTATGACTCTCGTGTCATCCAATACACTTGAGATGTCACGGAATTCTCACGAATAACAAATATGTTACTGGTGCGCCGAAGGGCAACCGGGCGCCCGTCGTCCGGCGATATAGTCCTCGATCAGCACAGACAGCCGATCCCGACCAAAACTGGCAAAATGTCCCGCATGGACGGTGCGCAGCGGAATTTCCCGTAATCTTTCCATGCTGTCGATGTAGTGTTCGACATTCGAATGATAGGCGTTGTCCAGAAGCTCTCCGTCATAAACGACATCGCCGGAAAACAGGATGCCCGAGGCTTTTTCCCAAAGGGCGATCGAGCCGGGTGAATGGCCGGGCAGGTGAATTACCTCGAAATGCCGGTCGCCCAGATCGATAATGTCGCCCGCGTGCAGCAACCGCGTCGCCGGCGCGGGACGGACTTCATAGTCAGCCGCCTTGTAGTCCGGTGACGGCAGCAGGGTGAACATTTCATCGCTAACCCATGATTCGGCAACTGTGTTGCGTCTGGAAGGGTAAGCCAGGATTTCGGCCTCGGCCGCATGAACCGCCCGTTCCGCAAATTCATGATGGCCACCGATATGGTCGAAATGGGCATGGCTGGCGACCGCTATCAAGGGCCGCTCGCAGACCAGCCGCACATGGTCGCGCAAGCTTACGACGCCCATGCCGCTGTCGATCAGAAGGTCCCGGTCACGGCCCCTGACATGCCAGATATTGCAACGAAAGAAAGGCTTGATGTGGGATTCCCTTATCAGGGTGATCCCGTCATCAAGCCTTTTTGTTTCATACCATTTACCGCCGGTCACGGTGTACCGGAAAAGTTGGCCGGCATCACGCGGCCTTCTGGCGGCTGGCGACGACGTCATCGGCGATGCGCCCGGTCAGTTCGGCCAGGTGGTCGAATTTCCATTCATAGGTTCCGACACCGAAGGTCAGTGATCGCAACTCGATGATGATGTCATACAGTTCAGCTTGCGGCATGTGGGCCGATACGCTGTCCCAACCCGCCCAACCTTCCTTGGCGTCGAATCCGAGAATTTGACCGCGTCGTTTGCTGATCAGGCCCTGAACCTTGGCGGTAAAGGCGTTCGGCACATAGATGTGGACTTCGCAGATTGGTTCCAGCAGAACCGGATCGCAGTTCGGCATGGCTTCCTTCATGCCGACAATCGCCGCCAGTTTGAATGCCATGTCGGAACTGTCCACCGCATGATATTGGCCGTCGTATAAATTTACCGAAAAATCGACCAGGGGGAAGCCGAGTGGCCCTTTATTCATGTAATCGCGAATTCCCGCCTCGACAGCAGGAATGTATTGGCGCGGCACCGCCCCGCCGGTAATGCTTTCGGTGAACTGAAAACCGCTGCCCCGGGGAAGCGGCTTGATCTCGATATGCACGTCGCCGAACTGCCCGTGGCCGCCGCTCTGTTTTTTATGGCGGGCATGTTGTTTGGTTCCTCGGCGGATCGTCTCCTTATAGGGAGTGAGCGGCTGGCGGGTATCGACCGCCACATTATATCGGTTGGCAAGTCTTTCCGTCGCCACTTGAAGGTGGATGTCGCCCTGTCCCCAAAGCACCATTTCGTTGGTGTCCGGATTATGCTCGACCGTTACCGAGGAATCCTCGTCGGCCAACTTGGCTATTGCGGCCGATAATTTTACTTCATCCTCGCGTTTTTTCGGGGTGATGGCGAAAGAGTAGATCGGTTGTGCCGGCGCGGGCCAGTCAGGCCCTTTTACCGTGCCGGCGGCACCCAGCAGATCGCCCGTCGAAACCTCGTCCATGCGGCCCATGGCCACGATATCGCCGATTCCGGCGCTCGCGATTTTGTTTTGGGTGTGGCCGATCATGTGAAACAGCCCGCTGATCTTGTGCGGACCCAGACTCATGCCATCCTTGACCGATCCGTCCCAGATGCGGGCCAGCGATGTTTTGCCGGTATGGGGCATATGATAGGTCTTGAATACCTGAACCAGCGGGTCGCCGGACAGGCCGCCCAGGCGTTCGCGGGTTTTCCGGGGATCCGGGGTTTCGTGGCGCAGGGCCTTCATCAGGCGCTGCACACCGTTCATATGTTCCGCGGCGCCAAGGAACACCGGCACGATCAGGTCGTCGGCAAGGTCCTTGGTCATATGCGAATAGATATCCTGCTTTTCGGGAACCGTATCTTCCAGCAGTTGTTCCAGCAGGCCGTCATCGAAATCGGCCAGCGATTCCAGAAGGGATTGCCGAGCTTCGACCTCTCGATCTTCAAGGTCGCCGGGGATGGATATCAGGTCCGATTGTTCCCCTTCCTTGAATTTGTAGGCGCGCTCGGAAATAAGGTCGACATAGCCGGATATGGACTCGCCATCGCGAATCGGCACTTCTCGCAGCACTAGTTTGCGCGAGGATATACCTTGCAAGGCTTCCATCAGGTCGCGCACGCGCACGTCCGTATGATCCAGCTTGTTAATGAAGATCATGTGGGGAATTTCGTGTTCGTCGAGGAAATGGAAAAGCGGCGCCATTGTCAGCGCCCTGTCGATTTCCGGGTCGCAGACTATGACCGCGACATCGGCGACCATCAGCGCCGATTGGGTGTCATTCCAGAATTCCACCGAGCCGGGGCAATCAAGAAAATGCCAGGTTTCGCCGAGAAATGTGCCGGTTGCGGCTGAAATCTCAACGCTCATGCCATGGCTTTTGGCTTCGGGCGAGGCGTCTCCGACAGTGTTCTTGTCTTTCTGGTTGCCTCTGCGGTCGATTGCTCCGCAGCTATACAGGAGCGATTCCATCAAAGTTGTCTTGCCGCTGAGATAGGGGCCGACCAATGCTGCAACGCGCGGGGCAGCGGGACTGGTGCCAGGCATATGCTTCTCCTTTCCGGATGATTGAGAGGTTTCATCCGGCGCCCCCGCGCGGGAACGCGACGACGCCGTTCCCTTAATGTCTTATGGTTCCAGTGCGCGCGCCATGATGCAAGACAAATCGGCACGTCAGCCGGCACAGCGGCAAAAACACGCAGAGCATGCCATCCACCGATTGCAGTAATATGTTGAATGCGTATGATTCCGGCTTGGCTGCGCCGGTTCGTCCATCAATATTGCCTTGGCAATATGTGATACGGGGCCGTCAATCGGTGCGGTCGGAGCGCAAATTTTCTACCTTGGCGCGGAGCTGTGCGAGAAGGTCCGGGATGTCGCCGCCGCTTCTGTCCAGGACGGCGGTATATTCCTCGCGTTGGGTAATCGCCATGCTGGCCCCTTCGACCTGAATATCCACGACTGCGTATGAGTCTCCTTCGGCTCTGATCTGCCAGTCCAGCTTTACAGCAGCCTTGCCGTCGGTAGGCTGAATTTCCGTCAATACCATTATGTAGCGGTCGCCTGGCATGCCGACCTCGCGGATTACCTTGAAGCCCTGCCCGGCGTAGGATGCAAAAAGATGGGCATAGGTCAGCACCGCCACTTCCATATAAAGCCGCGTGATTTCCGACATCTGTTCCGGCGTAACGTTGCGGGCGTGATGTCCCAGGACAAAGCGGCTGATACGTGCGGTGTCGAAGTTTTCTTCGAGAAGAACGCGGAATCGCCTTTCCCGCTCGCGATTTGAAATATCAGGGTCAGCCAATTGCAGAATGGCTTCTTCCCCAAGCTTTTCGATAAATTGCGTGGCCGTCTTGCCGGCATGGGCCAGGCAGGGAAAGAAACTTGTCATCAGAAAGGCCGCGCCGGCGGATATCATGGTATCGCGCCGCGACGGGCGGTGAGAAAGGCTACTGGTTGTTTGTTTTCCCATTCTCCGGCGCCCCATCGGGCGGGGGCTCCATGTCCATGTCCATGTTGTCGAAGTCTATCACGCCCGGACCGCCGGTGAAATCACCATCGGGCAAACGGCCGTTGCGGATGTCGTGCGCGCGGCGCTGGCGGAATCCGCTGCGCACCGTGGCGTAAAAATCCAGCGACGAATTGCGCAGGTCGTCAATGGTCTTCAGATTGCTCGCGCGCCAGTCCAGTGCGTTCAGCGTATATCGTACAGCCGCACCCTCCGGCCCGTACTCGTTGCTGATATAGCGTCCAAACGGGTCGATGGCGCCGTCGATGCCCGCGCCAATTCCGTCGCGAAAATTCGATGGCCCCAGTAGCGGCAGCACCAAATAGGGTCCCGGTTCCACACCCCACACCGCCAAAGTCTGGCCAAAATCTTCGTAATGTTGGGGAATGCCGGCATCCGAGGCGATGTCGATCAACCCGCCGAGGCCGAGAATGGTATTGGTCATGAATCGGCCAAAGGTATCGCGCGCTCGCACGCCCTCGCCTTGCAGCAAGGCGTTCAGGATTGTGATGGGGCTTTTCATATTGTTGAGAAAGTTATGGATTCCGGCGCGCACGCCTTTCGGCACCACTGCCCGGTATCCGATCGCCGCCGGACGCAATATGACTTTGTCCGTGATTTCGTTGAACTGAAAGATCGCCCGGTTCATCGGTTCCAGCGGGTCGCCGGTTTCCAGGTAATAGGCCAGGGCATCGGGATCGCTTGGTCGCGATGCGCAGCCGCCAAGTAACAGGGCGGCAAGAGCCGCCGTCAGAATGCCTGATCGCCCGATCGAGAAAATTTGTTTCACGGTCCTTCAATTCCCGCATTCGCCCGGCTCCACAACGCCACATATCCGCGCGGGGTGTTCGCTCCATATCCAAAGCCCCGTGCAAGCAGCCGGTGTGCCGCTTGTGGATTGTTCCGATATCGGACCATCTCTGGCCTTTTATGCAGGATCCCCTCTCTGTTGAACCTCAAACAATCAGCTATCACAACATGGCCAAAAAAACCATATCTCTTGCAGGTTCATGGTGGTTCGACCGACCAGGAAGCAACCATGCATATATGGCGATTCGAGGAAATATCATTCAATTCCCTTTACAAGACATAAAGATATCTTTATATGTTTATGATGCTTTCTTAAAAGGCAAGGGAATGGGACATGGATATATTACTAAGCGGTCTGCGTGCGGCTGCCGAACCAAGCAGGTTACGGTTGTTGGCGTTATGCGCGCATGCGGAACTGACGGTCAGCGAACTGGTCCAGATTATTGGGCAAAGCCAGCCCAGGGTTTCACGCCATTTGAAGCTGCTTTGCGAAGCCGGCCTGCTGGATCGTTTCCGCGAGGGAACCTGGGCATTTTACCGCCTGTCCGAGAAGGGGCGTGGCGCCGACCTTGCCCGTGTGTTGATTGACCTCATTCCCGAAGATGACGGCACCCTGACCCTGGACCTGCAGCGCCTTGAGGCCGTGAAGAAGTCCAACTCAAATCGCGCGGCGGAATATTTCAGGCAAAATGCCGAAAGCTGGGACAAGATCCGTTCCCTCCATATTGCCGAGGATGCCGTTGAAAACGCGCTTCGGGATTTGTTCCCCGCGAGCGGAATAAAGGATTTCCTCGATATCGGTACCGGCACGGGCAGGGTTCTTGAGCTGTTCGGTCCGCAAATCGAGCGCGGTGTCGGGATTGATATGTCGCGGGAAATGCTCGCTGTTGCCCGCGCAAATCTTCAGAAGGCGGATTTGCGCAATTGTCAGGTTCGTCAGGGCGATATGTATCAACTGCCCTTTAGCGACGACTCTTTCGATGGCGTCGTTATCCATCAGGTTCTGCATTTTGCCGAGGACCCGGCAGAAGTCATTGCAGAGGCTGCCCGGGCGCTGCGTCCGGGTGGACGATTGGTCGTGGTCGATTTCGCGCCCCATCACCAGGAAATGTTGCGCGAGGAACATGCCCACCGCCGCCTTGGTTTCAACGACAGCGAGGTTGCCCGCTGGTTCGGGCTCGCCGGGCTGTCGTCCGAGAAAACCGTCATGCTTGAAGGCGAGCCGCTGACGGTATGCCTGTGGTCCGCAACTCGCGCCGCAAACGATTCGATGGCGCCGGTCGCGAAAGACGAAGAAGAGAGGGTCTGAACGATGACGGCATTACCGACCATTAGCTTTGAGATATTTCCGCCCAAGACGCCACAGGGCGATCAGGCAATGGACTCAATGTTTGAACAGCTCGGATCGCTTCGCCCTGCTTTCTGGTCGGTCACTTACGGCGCCGATGGTTCCGGTCAGGATCGCACATTGCGTCTGGTGGAGCGGTTGATCGCACGGGATATGCCCATTGCCGCCCACCTTACCTGTGTCGGCGCGACCCGTGACGAGGTCGATGCGTTGACGCGGACCTGGCGTGACATGGGGGTCGGCCGCATCGTGGCGCTGCGCGGCGACATGCCCGGCGGTGGAAAATGGCAGCCGCATGACGGTGGCTATCAGCGGGCCTCGGAACTGGTGGCCGCGCTACGTCAGGTCGCCGATTTCGACATCGCCGTTGCGGCCTATCCCGAGGCGCACCCCGATTCGCCGTCGCCCCAGGCTGACATCGATAACCTTAAGGCCAAACAGGATGCAGGCGCTGGTACCGCTATCACCCAGTATTGTTTCGATACCGAAGCGATCCTGCGCTTCCGGGACCGCGCGGTGGCCGCCGGTATCACTATCCCCATCATACCGGGCATCATGCCGATCGTGAATTTCGCGAGTATCGTCAATTTCAGCGCCCGTTGCGGCGCCGCCATTCCTGATTGGCTGGCCGGCCAGTTCGAAGGGCTGGAGGGCGATCCCGAGACGGCCGCCATGGTCGCGGCATCGGTCGCGTCCGAGCAGTGCCGAACCCTGATCCACGAGGGTTTCGACAGTTTTCATTTTTACACGCTGAACAAGGCGCCGCTTTCCTATGCGGTGTGCCGTTATCTCGGCATCAACCCATCGATCGCGGAGGCCGCCTGAACCATGAACGAATTTCTGAAAGCGCTGGGCGAGCGCGTTCTTCTGTGCGATGGAGCTTTCGGCAGCCGCATCCAGGCCATGGATCTGGACGTGGAGACGGACTATCGCGGCGCGGAAAATTGCACCGAAATCCTGAATATAAGCCGCCCGGATATCGTGCGGGAAGTTCATGCCGGCTATCTCGAGGCCGGTTCCGACATCGTCCAGACCAACAGCTTCGGCGGCTCGCCCCTGACCCTGGCCGAGTTCGACCTCGCCGATCAGGCTTTTGAGTTGAACCGGCTCGCCGGCGAGTTGGCGCGCCAGGCGGTCGAGGAGGCTTCGGCCAAGGACGGCCGCCAGCGGTTCGTGCTGGGCTCTATCGGGCCGGGCACGCGCCTGCCCAGCCTGGGGCATATCGATTACCAGGCACTGGAAGACGCCTTCTTCACGCAGGCTTCCGGCCTGGTCGCGGGCGGCGTCGACGCGATATTGATCGAAACCTGCCAGGATCCGTTGCAGATAAAATCGGCGGTCAACGGCGCACGCCGCGCCTTTGCCGAACTGGAACGAGCCCTGCCCATTTTCGTTCAGGTCACGGTGGAAACCACCGGCACGCTGCTGGTCGGCGCC